>Ga0123357_10000199_pt1 | contig 56476 bp, 26 predicted proteins | sample TergutEmb28metaG_FD_89873 | JGI IMG/M metagenome (GOLD analysis project Ga0123357, IMG submission 89873) | Embiratermes neotenicus P4 segment gut microbial communities from Petit-Saut dam, French Guiana - Emb289 P4 | ecosystem: Host-associated > Arthropoda: Insects > Digestive system > Gut ...
ATGTTTTTCCGGTCGCCTGTAAATGTACTGTTCCGGTGATTCCGCCGAATCCATGAGAAGGATTAAGATCATAATCGCCCCATGTATAAACCTGCGAATCTTTCCAATTGAAATTACCGTTCGCGTCGGTGATTCGAAAAGCAATTTCGTTTTCGGCTCCGGTCTTCAAAAAGGAACTGACATCCACATCAAAAGGAGCGCTGTTAATCAAATCGTAACCTGCAAGTTTTCGATTAATGAATATTTCCGCTCTGAAACGGACGCTGCCGATTTGCATCGCTATCCGCTTCCCTTCCCATTCTTTTGGAATAAATACTTTGGTGGAAAACCATGATACGCCAACATAATTACCGGTTACGCCGAAAGTTTGTCCGTTCCACCCCCATAAATATTGCTCTACGGTTGCAGGGATAGAAATACCGGCAGTATCGGGGTTATTGAAAATGGCATCCCAGCCCTGAGTCGGCTCATTTACAGGCAAAGCTTTTACGTCCGCCGGAGGCAGATACAATACATCGTTTTTCCATTGGGCATCTCGATCAAGCGTAATATTCCATTTCTGTTGCGACAGGTCGATAGTCATCCGCGCTTGCAGCGAGGCGTTGAAAGCGATAATAAATAATAAAAATGAAATGATTCTATTCATTATATTTCAACTTTAACGCATTAAGAGAGTGTGTCAAAGGACGAATGATCGACTTTTGACACACACCCGTTTCAGCTTCCTTTGTGTTCAAATAAAAGCATTTTAAGTATGGTAATAAGTTTTATCTTACTATTACTTTTTGAGCTTCCGAACCAACCCGCACTATATAGATGCCGGATTGTAATCCCGGAAATTCATTCAAACCGGGACGCAAGTTTTTCTGCGCAACTTTTTGACCTAATGTGGTAAAGATTTCTGCAGAATCTGCTTTTTCCGTATTAATAAACAGGATACCGTCGTTTGAATAGATATGGATACTGCTATTTTTCAGAATTTTTTCCACAGATGTTTCGGATTTAAATACAAATCCTAAAATACCCATTTTAGAACCTGGGCTAAATATGAGGTACGTTTTTCCGGCTGTTACGTCAATTTTATAAGCCATAGGAGATCCAGCCTCTACCGTGAAACCATCATACTGACCGCCTACTCCTCCTACAACCGCGCCATCTTCGGTGATGTACGAAGGTTTATTGGCATTTACATAAACAGCCATTTCAAGCTCTCCGTTTACAGTTGGCTCGAATTTCCAGAATGTACCATAAATAGGTACAGATGCCGGATTGCTATTGCTGAAGTTGCCATTGGTTACACTTCTCGGGTTTTCCGTACCGCCTAAACGCCCTACGTATTCTATGCCGTTCAACTCATTGGTTTCTGTTGTCAGAGGCAGAGGATTGACTACATCGGTATAACCTACATTAGCCAATGTCAAAGTAATTCCCGTTCTCACAATTTGTTGTCCGGCTGTATAAGTTTCAAACGGATCGACGCGCCAAGTAGCGTCTCCATCGCCATAACCTGATGAAATGATAACATTCGTGAGGAACTGATATTCCGATGTAGATGTTGCTGATTCTGGAGCTTTTATCCATTCGGAACTTACATCTGGGAACCAGCGAACATATACCTTGTCCTGATTTTCCGCTTCAACCGGCAGCACTCCTTCAAAGTTTTGCCATACGTTAAATTCGCCGTTAAATTCAAATACGGAAAAATCAGTATAGGTCGTTCCGTCTAATGAATATTGCATTTTATTGATTTTAAACATGGAGTTATCCGAACCTACTAAGGATTTAATCGTTACATTTTTCAAGTCTTTTGTAGAGAACTCGATGAAGATGTAATCCGGATTATCGAAACGTACTTCATCCAATCGGCGAACAGCGCAGTTTTTCAATTCGTATCCTGTAAATTTATTGTTGCGCGTAGATAAATTCGCAATCGTATCTGCCTGCATATAATTCATAGAACCAAGATTATCAGCATTTATAGCATGATTGGCTTCCAAATTTTTAAATGTTTGATTATTACCGGTCAATTGATGGAAATCCCAAGCCAGCACATAAGAGGTTTGTTTGAAATTAGCCGTCAATTTTACATCGTCTGTAATCGTTATATTCCTGACCAAGTCTGTAGAGCCGTCACTCCAGTTCAAGAACGTGTCGATATGAGGATTCAGCGTAATGGTAATTGCGTCTCCAATATAATATACGTCTTTAGCGGGAGTAATTGTATAGGAAGCGGTGGTAGAACCAGATATGGTAATTTCCACGTTTTTATTCAGCGCTGTTGAATAAGTAGCTACCAGATTCTTATCTGCCGTAATATTAAATTTGTAGGGATTATCGAGAGAAATCACAGAGCCGTTTTCTCTCCATGATTCAAAGTTAGCGCCATCTACTGCTGATGCCGAAACATTTACTTCTGTTCCGTCTTCATAATATGCTCTTCTTGGCGTTACTTTTGCCGCTGCGTCATTAGCCGTTACAGTCAGGGTTCTTGGGTTTGCATAATTTTTAAGCCAGCGTTGAGGTCCTATCGGACCGCCGTCAGTTCCGGCAGTTGCCAGTTTACTTGCGGCGAGGAATGAAAAATCGCCCATTTCCGCATCGGCAAAATCTTTCCAAGTTACGCCGAGGCTTTCCATATCATAATCGTTTTTTGTATCAAGCAGAATAAATCCGCCTGCGTCAACAGGATTTGTATTACCTGATTCCCAAGTGCCCGGTCCTTGAATTAAATTGTTTGATGCAAAAATTAAACCGCCACTGCATCGAATGATGGAAGGAGAAGCAATGTAGCCTGTACTGTCGGGAGATAAAGTCCAAGCATTCGACCAGTCAGGCAAAGCAAATATGTTGTTTTCAAAATTATATACGGCTTCAGCGCCCAGATAAGAGCCAAGAGAGACATAAGCATTGTTTGATAATGTATGTGCAAACAGATTATTTTTGAATGTAACCTCTGCATTGCGACCGCCTTCTGTTTCAGCGTAATTCATTGTAAATATGTTTTTTAAATAAGGCATATTGTAAAACGTATTCCCTTCAAAAAGCATTTCAACCGGATAATGAGCGAGGTAAACCAAGGGCCATCCATTGCTGGAAGTAACAAACATTTCACGCACTATACAATTGCTCATCTCAAAAAAGTCTAAATCGCCGGCGCTTGGATACCTTGGAGAGCTTACGCCGTCAACCATCATCGTATCAACTACCGTGCGCAGCAACCCGCGAGGGCTTTGATTGATAATACAATTTCTAAATGCCAATGTATCAATATCAAGCTGTCCTTTAAACATGTTGATATAAATAATGTGTCCGGAAGAACCGTTTGCTCCTGTTCTTTGTCGCAGGTCTATATTCTCAAAAATAATTCCACCCCGATATCTTCCTCCTTCCGTGTAAGAGCCGGCAAGCGGCTGACCAATATCAGTAATAAGAACAGCCATAGAATCAGGCTGATCGTATAGAGATTTTACCGTAAATCTACGGCTGGGACCATTAAGAGCGCCAATAGGGAACTGCAGTCCTGTTGCGCTTCCACCCGACCCATACGAGTATGTTCCGGGCGCTAATAAAATAACATCGCCTGCAGCAGCTCCATTCCACGCATCGCGAAGTTCGGTTGCATTTGTAACCGTCCAGTCTCTTGCTTGAAGGCTAAATGAAAACGCCGTCAAAGCAAATAATAAAAAAGTAAAAGTTCGTTTCATCTTGTTTTTAATTTAATGTGAATATTTATTTTAATTATTAATTATTATCTCCCCTCAGATCCCAATCTACCCAATATCCTCCGCTTTCGATGGCTGCACGCACGTAAGCCTGTTTGGCATCGGGATATTTAGGACATACTCTGTCTGCTATTATTTTAGGATCTCCGTAGCGTTGCGCCATTTTAATCATATAACTGTAGGATTTTCCTTCACCGGTAAATTCCTTCAGATATTCATCCAACAAAGCCAAGTCGTAGATTTTTTTACGAGCATCTTCCGTTATGGCATAGTCGGCGTCAGTCGGTTTGGGCAGCAAATGATTCTCGCCCCTGACACAGCCTACAATACCGACATCGCCATATCCTCCATTGTCGCCGAACCAACCGGTGCCCGCCATTGTGTAGTAAGGATTCCAGCTTTCGGGGACAGACCATGGATATGGGAAATCGTTTGTCAAGCCCTGATTCAAAATACATTCTGCCTGATGCCAATTTCCCAAGTTATTTTCCGCTTCAGCCAATAGAAAATGGTAGTCATGTCCGCGTTGTAATATGATAGACGGCATGATTTCAAAAATTTTCGATTTCAGGTATTCGCCTCTGTGGTAAAAGTATTTTGAAAAGCTCACTTCTCCGTTTATCCTGTCCATGACCAAGCGTTGCGTCAAACCGCGTATATCGCTTTCCGAATATTTGCCGATAGCAAACTCGGAAGGTCGTAAATAATAGCCTCCTCCCGGATATCCGGGGCAAAAGTATTCTACCAGCCTGTTTGTTTGTCCATGCAGATAATAGTACATAATACTTGATACCAACTGGTAACTGTAACCTACCGACTCCGTAAAAAACATTCTATAATACTGATCCGTCAAAGGTATTCCACAGCTATACATAAATCCGGAATTGGCGATAGTAAGATCTGTATGGCAGGCATAAAGAAATTGCAGAATATTATCCCTAATCCATAACCAATCGTCTTGATTACCTCTCCATGACAATAATTCGCAACGAAGCAACAAATAATCGGGGGTCAAATATTTCCAGAATCCATAAGTTGCTTCATTCTGTGTTTCTTCATCCAAATAGGCTACCCAATCCATCTGCAAATTAGAGGGAATATTTCTATCGTTTTGTACAATTCCATTATCAAGCAGATTCAAACAGGCGGTTACTATTGAAGGCATATCATTCAGCCATGTAAATACTTTTGTATCATTCAGGTTGGTCAGTTCTTCCAAGGGACTGTCGAACCAGACGGCTTTACCGTATATGCGTCCAAGCGTATAATAAGCCCATACTTTGATTCTCAGGGCGCCGCTTACCAAAGCGTCGTAATTAGTGTTGGTTTTATCGTCCTGATTTCCAATCAATTTTACCCTGTATGTCCCGACTTTTTCAATAAAATCGTTACATGCAATAATCACGGCATAATAACAGGCAGGATCGGCATATTCATTTCCATTTGTTTCCTTGTAATTATAAATATCCTGTAATTCTACGGGAGCGTTGGGCGTTATTTCTAAAAAATCGCCGCGAGTATCTGTCAGGAAAATGGAATGATCTCCGGCTTGCTGCATCTTAGTCAATATTCCCATGAATCCTCTGTAGGCTTCGTCATTTCTTGAAATATAGTCTTTCGCATTGATGATATTATCCGGATTCGTATTAAAGAAATCATTACAGGATGCGAATGTCAATACGCTTAGCAAAAAAGTAAGTTTTAATATATTTCTCATATTGAATTAGAAGTTTAATTGAAAACCGATTTGTACTGTTTTAGGTCTTGTTACTTTTGCATAATCAAAACCTTGCATATAACTGCTGTATGAGTAGGAAAATTCCGGATCGCCTCCGAGATAATTTGTTATTGTAAACAGATTTTCTCCTGTAACATACACAGAACCGCTTCGGAATATACCCAGCGCCTGTCCGAAATCATACCTCAACATTAAGTTGCGTAACTTTATATATGATGCGTCTTCTATCCAACGATCGGAAAATACGTTATTTCCGGCGGGATCGTTATACATTGCTCTCGGCAATGCTGCATTTTGTTGTCCTTCAATCTGCCAGCGATTTTTTACAGATATCGACTGGTTGTAGAATTTATCCATGGATTCCAATTCCCTGCGAACAGCGTTGTAAGCTTTGTTCCCGACCGAATAGCCAAAATCTGCCAATAGCGTTATTTTTTTATAACGGAAGGATGTATATAGATTGCCAAAAAAGTCCGGAATGGCAGAGCCTAATAAGACTTTATCTTTGGCATTGATTGTCTGGTCGTCTTTATCAACATTAACAAACTTCACATCTCCTCCTTGAAATGGGTTTCCATAAATATTTGTCAATCCGGAGGCTTGCGCTTCCTGCGTTGTAGAATAAACGCCATTCGTGCGATAACCGTAGAATTGGTAAGGCGATTCCCCTTTCTTCATTATAATAACTGCATCATCGTTGTTGTAGTCTTTAAAATTAATCGTTAGTTCATCGCTATTGCCCAAAGCTATTATTTTACTTTTAGCGCTTGAAATAGCCACTCCTATACTCCATTCTATATTTTTAGTGCGGACGGGATTCAGGCGGAGAGCGATTTCCATCCCATTGGTAGCGATTTCACCTGTGTTGTCGTAATATTCATCCGAGCCATATACTTTTGAAATATTACGCTGCACCAACAAATCATACGCACGCGAATTAAATACATTAGCCTGTATATCAATCAAATAATTAAACAAAGACAAATCAAGTCCAAACTCCAGTTGGTTATTTTTTTCCCATTCCAATCGGGTATTTGGGACATTCATCCGGGTGATTGTACCCTGTTCAAACAGGTTTGAGTTCTGATAATAATTTTTAGCATAATTAGATGAGAAACGGCTGTTTCCGGTGTGGCTGACTTCTGCCGAAAGGTTTAATAAAGAAATAGCTTCCGGTAAAATTCCTGTATTGCCCAATAAGTAAGAAACGCCAAGCGAAGGAAATACGCCGAAGCGAGGAGCGTCAATCCCTGAAACCGATGTCCCGTCCACTGCCATATTAAAGTTCGCTTTTAAGATTTTATTGTATATATAATCGGCTTGCAGATAGTAGTTCAACCATTTCCATTCGATATTGTCTCCTTCAATTTTCTGCATAATAGTTGTTTTGTCCAACGACTGATAAAAGTCGTTTGCCGTATTATATCCCGATGCGCAATCTACCGACACATTGCGCCCTAAATAACGAATGCCGGCGCTGGCTTTAATGTCATGTATCGCATTGAACGTTCTTTGATACGCCGTATTGAATTGGTAAAAATAAGTTCTGTTTTCAACAATCCCTCTACGAACGGTATTAATTCCGGCGCCATAGTACTGAGGAGTGATAGCTTGGTCTGTTACGCCGGGAATAAATACGGTTTCTTCGGTATAATTATAATAGATATTTAGCAGTCCGGTAAGGGTCAGATAACGATTCGCACGGTAATTCAAACCAAAACGGATATTGGCGTCGTATATTTTGTCAGCAGCTTCTAAAGTGTTCACAATGGCTAAGGGATTACTTACATTATCGTAAGCAAAAGTCGGATTGTCATTGACATTCCATCCGTTATAGGTTGCATACCGGCTCAGTAAATTTCCATCCGGTTCTTTTTGGTAAGGGCTAAGCATCGGCATCATAAGCGAAGCAGCCAGAATAGCGTTTGTTTCTGTGTTCATCCCCTGTTCCTGAAGATTACTTTTTCTGTATGACAGTCCCGCATTGGCAAAAATGTCTATTTGCCTGCTCACCAGAATATTGGCATTGATTAATGTGCTGTAACGGTCGCTGTTCGTTTTTCCAAGTACGCCGCCTTCAGAGGTATAGCCAAACGAAATATTATATTTAGCAATTTCGTCTCCCCCTTCTACTCTAAATACATTATCGGTCGTGAAAGCCGGCGATTTTATTTCCGATTGCCAATCGGTATTGTTGTTGAACAGGTAAGAATGATAATTATCTGTATTCTCCAAAAACGGATAATCGGTTCTTAATGCCGTCAGGCTGTTGTATCGGGTCATTCCTATATCCTGTAAATAATTTTTATAATCGGCAACGCCTAATACGGGAATATCGCGGCTGGGAATGCTCATACCATACTGTCCGGTAAAAGATATACGGGTATTTAAGTTATCGGAAGTCGCCTGTTCGGTTTCAATCATCACTACTCCATTTGAGCCTAAAGAACCATAAGCGGCTGCATCCGCTCCTTTTAGCACAGTGACATTTCTGATGTCGTTTACGTTAATGGCAGAAAAAATGCCTCTGGAATAACCGTTGATGGTGCGCGATACTTCATCGTATCCAAAATAGGGAATGCCATTCAGAACGATTAAAGGGGAATTGGACGCAATGAAACTGTGTATTCCGCGCAAATTCATATAAGCGCCTTCGTTAGGCATTCCGCTTTTCCCGACAATTAACAATCCCGGAACTTCATCTTGTATTGCATTGTCTAAAGAAAGCGCTTTTTTGAAATTCTTTTTTTCAACTGCGGCGGTACTGATGCTCTTTGTCTCCCTTGTATTAACCTCGTTATCCAATACGAATGTCCCGTTATATTTCAATGATCCTATTGATAATAAGGTGATTTTCTCGGGAAAATCTTTCATAAAAGGCTTTTGTATTGTATAATACCCTTCTGAAGTAAATTCTACGGTTCCCTTTACTCCATCCGGTACTTCCAAACTGAATCTGCCGGTTGAATCCGTAACGGCGGATATTGTCTCCTCAGGCAACACAACATTTACCCTGGCGCCTTCAACAGGGATGCCGTTTGTATTGATAATTTGCGATTGTATTGTTCTCTTATCCTCTGCCTTCGCATAAGGTATATTCAAACAGGCAATCAGTAAAATTATGATATAGGAATGATTATACCACTTGCAGCAAGTATCAATTATTCTATTGTTCTTCATATTTTGCTCTTTATTTATTAATAGTTTCGAGGCGTAGGTCTCAAGCACCAGTGATACATCATGAGTTGAGTTACATTATTTTTGGTACGACCGTCCACGTCGCTATACAGATAAGCGTTATCTTTAGACGATATGGTTATGGTGAAATTTCCATCTTGTGGAATTTCCACGATAGCCACTTGGTAACCATCCGTATCATACGCTACTGCTTTTTCATCTTTTTCAATCCACTCTCTCCAATCGAATCCTTCGGGGTAGCCAATTGTAGAACTTCCAAAATAATCCATATCGCTTACCGAACCTCTGTCGAAATGGAAATTTGAACCTTGCGCATTGAGCAACATATCTTCTACCAATAACCTGTCGTTAAAATAAATGTCTATTGAATAACGAAGGCTGTGTTTGAATCCCATTCGCAGGTAATATTCTCCTGCGGGCAGGTTTACTTCCGCCAATTTTCCTGTTGATGAATTAAAAAGGACTCCGTCATAAGTAACGCTACAAACTAAGGAGTCTGTTCTGGCTTTTGCTGTAGGAATGGCTGTCAATTCGTGATAATACATGGTTGGCAGCGTTTCCGACAGAGTAAATGGAGTTTGACAATCCATTACAATCATCGGATCAGTCCAGTTAGTCCAACGGAAATATTGTTTTTGCTGTTGCTCTGTCATAGCGCCCCATAACTCATAGAATTTCGCTTTCACACGGTAAATCACTACATGGTTTGGAATTTTGAAACTTTTCAAAAAATAAGCGACTCCATTGCTTAGCGGAACCGGATTTTCGGAATCGGCAATTTGAACGGAAGGACGCCATACGGCAGGATCTGTTTCTACATATTTCTGGATGTCCTGCGTCAGATCAATTTTTTGCTGGTAACCATCCACACATAAAAAATCTTCAGTTGCAGTTGGGGCTACTATTTCTTGACTCAAGCGCCGGTTGACAAAACAAGCGCTTATCACCCATTTCTCGAAATTCTCCTTGTCGGTAGCGGTAACCGGACGATTCACCCAAATTGGAAGTTTTTCCAAAGCTGTTGCGATAGCATTATTAATCAGGTCGTTAGAAGGTATGAATATAGTCGTCAGGTAATCTTCTGAAAACATATCCCAGCTTTTTAATCCATTTTCTGTATATCTGTCTAATAACACATTACGAACTTTCATTATCGAATCATATACGGTTAATCCCATTGCATTGACTGCTATGGGCGTACTGTTGTCTTTGTCGAAATAAACTTCTTCATAGCGCTTTACAATGGATTTGAAATAAGAATAGTCGTCTCCTAAAGATTCTATAAATTCATATACCGACGGCAGGATAGGAACAATGCCACTTACATAATAAACATATCCGTTAGCGGTTTTCACCTTTTTTTGCAGAATATAATTATCTAAATAGACGTCTCCGTTGCCATGATTACTTACCCAAATATTTTTGCCGAGCCGCGTAGATATTCCAAAGCCATCTTTCAACTTGGAAGGGTCAATAGAGATATCCGATACGCAGTTTTTGGCAAAAGCGAATTTGTCGGCGGGCAATTTTCCCTGCATTACATCATTGGTATAAACGATGAATGTATATCCGCCCGATGTTTTAATATCATCATAAATGCCGCCATTTTTCAGTATGGAAGAAATCTGAGTCAAATCGGCTTGGTTGCTGATGTAATCAACGATATTACCGTTATAAATTTCTATGTCGTTTGATACTTCTTCCTTAGAAGAATAATAATCATTCCATGAATTGCTGCATGAAAACATTCCCAATGACATCAAAAAGCAGCCAATGGATAATAACATATTATAAAATTTTGTCCGTTTCATATTGAACTCCTTTCTTTTAATTAATTAACAGGAATAAATTCTATATAATCCCACATCTGACGGTAAAGCGAACTTGTTTTTGCCTGAATATCCATCATGGTTGCTTTGAACGAGTGAACGCCGGATTCTTCAAAAACCACGTTGTCCCACAATACATCGGCTGCTATACCGCTGGCGGTTTTATTTTCTTTTTTGGCGTCGTCAACAAAAGAACCCGGAATGCTTTTCCACACATATACCGATTTTTGATAATCATCCAGGTTAAACCTGACACTGCTTCCGTTTGTATAAAAAGTACTCAAACTTGGAGATCCGGCGTAGTAGAATACCACTTTATATTTACCTTTTATTATGGTTGGCGTTTGCATGGATATATAACCAAGGTATCCCAGATTAAGCATGAGCAAGTTGTGTTTAAGCGCTCCGTATTTGCATACATCTTTTTGCGTCGAACTTACATAAGATGTTTTTAAAAAACCTACCCTGTGATATGTAGTCGAACTTGACTTTGTGTCTGTTGATTTATATTCAAAAGACGTAATGGTTCCCCAATCTCCGGTTTTTTGTTCTCTACTCAAATCAATCGCATATTCTCTGTTTGCTAAGGGAGTGGAATATAAATCGCCGTAGCCGTTAGCAGCGCCATAAGCATTTACAAACGATATGATATCAGGGCTGTCGCAAAAATCCCATATTACTTTTACGGGTTCAGGCTCATATACCGGAAGTATATGGTCTATCCTGTGAATAATGCCGTTACGCGCTTTTATATTGCTTCGTACAAATGTAGCCTCTTTGTTGATTATTGGCGGATTGCCATCTCCTATGATAATTACCTGACCGGGTAATTTCATGTCGTAAATCAAGGTTTGCCCCTCTTCTTCAAATGCACACAGTTCTTCTTTGGTATAAGCTCTCGACATAAAATGATAAGCCAAATACCGGTAAAGCGCATTGTTGGGATTGGTATAATCGGCGTCTGCTCTCAAATAAGCAATTAAATCGTCAACAGAATTAATTCCATTTCTGTTATATACTTCATCCGGCGTGGCAAAACAAGTAAACCGGACATCAGTTACCGAAGTTGTTCCATCCAAATTCAGGACGGAATCGGCATAAACAGAAACTACTTTATCATAGCCGGTTTTTTCAAGCGCTTCAATAAATATATTGTATTCCCTGTATGTACGAAGCATGTCAACGACTGATTCCGAGAGCGGGTGGATTACGTCTTCCATTGTATAAACCATCCCGTTGAGCGTTTCGATCGCACGTCCGAGATTAGCGACTTTAGCCTGATTATTTATATAAATGGAATATTCGTCTTCTAATACTACGTCGTCGAGGTATTTATCATCAACATCCAAGTTTTTAAAACCATAAGAAGTGGTCAAATAAGTGTTGAACAATGTTTTTTTGGGAACAGAGCCTGCCTCTACATAATTAATAAAGTCGCTTTCACTTATTTTATCTTTTATAATATGCACCTGAGCTACATAACGGGCATATTCTTTATCCAATTCCTGCACGCTACTCACTCCTTTCCATTCTAAGAATTTCGTCATAGCGCTGTTATTTGGAGCGAAAACTGTAGAATTAGTGACGGCGTCATTTAAAGCGTTATATAAATTGGCGTATTTCAACAGTTCAATCCATAATGAATACCGGTCTTCATATTTTGTCAGAAACTCCGCATTCGACAATTGAAGGTCTTCATTTGTCTGTTCTATGTATGTCGTATCCAAAAAAGGATCTCTACATGCCACAGTCAGCAAAAATAAACAAGATATTATATATAACAAATTTCTCATATCTGTAGAATTTTATTTTTTGTCATTTGTGTATTGTTAAAAAGCATAATATGGATTTTGCACCAGCAATTCGTTAACCTTCAATTCCTCTTCCCATACAGGAAGGAAAAGGGCGTCGTCATTATTAAGCACTGACATCAACCATGACTCGGATGCTCGCTGGTTGTAGTTTAATACATTTTGAACCAAAAGCGTTTCTTTGAACTTGTTATGGTCTCTCCTTCCAAATCGCAATATATCATACCACGATTTTCCTTCTCCAACAAATTCCATACGTCTTTCATGAAGAAGCATTTTCAGCATATCTTCATCTGTCAGTTCGGCTGTATATATCAAGGGTTCCAAGTTGGAACGCGCGCGAACTTCATTCATAATGTTTATCGCTTCCTGCCAGTCTGCCGCCGAACCGGCTTTGTTGCGTAATATCAACGCTTCCGCTTTCATCAGCATAACCTCTGTTACCCTGTAAATGATAAAATTCGGATCGTAATAGGTTGGCATACGTTTATCCGACAACGTTCTTCCACCGCAATATTTCCATACATATCCTCTGGTAGCCCATAAAAAACCGCCTATGTTATCTACAAAATAGCCTCCATACATCGTGCGAACCGCTTCTTTAGCAGATGACAAAGTCGTGGAATATTCCGCGTTAAAATCAAGAAGTAATTGATACGACATTTCATATCTTCTGTCTTGATGAATATTGTCGAAAAGTATCGGCAGGTCGTTTCTCTGTTCTTCTTCGTAATTCCATTGAATTTCAAAAATAGACTCGTTGCTGTTTCCGGGATTAAACATAGAAAACCATGAATTGTGAGTTGGAGTGGACATAAAAACGGGTTTTCTGGCAGAATTAGCCTCTAACAGGTAGTTACAGTAGGTATAAGCCGTTTCATAATCTTCCGACCAAAGGCATACGTCTGCCATCAGAGCATAAAAAGCCCAAATGGTAGCGCGTCCTTTTGTTTCCCAATTCGTTCCGTAATATTCTTTTGCCGCGCCGGTAGCCAATGCAGCTACTATGTCGCTTTTAATTTGAGCAATTAACTGTTCTTCCGAAGATTTCGCTTTAAGATAGGAATAAGAATCGTCTTCGTAGGGTTCGGTATTAAGCGGGGCATCCCGCCAGTTCCGGACGATATAAAAATAACACAATGCCCGTAAAAAATAGGCTTCGCAAAGATGCGCCTTCATTTCCGCTTCTTTGTATGTATCATCTGAAGCCATCACCTTGGGAGCATTAGCCAATACAACGTTGGCGATATTGATGATTTTATACAAATTGCCCCAATTACTGTATGCTTCGTCAGTGGGTTTAATCGAAAAAGTCTGTAAGTTATTGTTGCTTTTGACGTCAAAAATAGCGCCTGAACGCAGTTCTCCCCAAGGCAATAAGGAACTGACCGTCATATCCCGCAAGTAATAATAACCGGATGTAACCACAGCTTCCACATCTTTTTTCGATTTCCAGTACATATCGTTAGCCTGCGCGTTTTGGGGATAAACCGTCAGCCAGTCATTACAGGATGATGTAAGCAATACTAAAGTTGTAATGAACAAAAGACCAATATATTTTATTGTTTTCATACGTTTTTATTTTATTTTTTAGAGACCAAGATTCAATCCTACCGCGTAATAGGCGCTGCGAGGAGTCCGAGCTTCATCCATCGACAAATCTGTTACTTTTGCAGGCAAATTTACCTCAGGATCCTGTCCGTTATACTTAGTCCATGTGTAAGCGTTGTAAACTGTGGCGAAAGCGCTTAATGACCTGATACGCAATTTTTCGCAAATGTGTTTGGAAAAGCGGTAATTAAACGAGACACTCTGTAATCGCAAAAAAGAAGCGTCGTCCACAAATCGGTCGGAACCTAAATAGTTATATCCATAATTCCAAAGCGCTCTCGGAATATCGGTATCATCGCCGGGATTTCTCCAACGGCGAAGAACTGCTTTACTTTGATTATCCGAACCGTACATCGCCTCGCTATCCATTCTGGCTTTATTTATCACTTTCTGTCCCAATCGATAATGGAGGTTAAGGCTTAGCGAGAGATTTCTATATGACACAATCGCTCCCATACCGCCTGTTACTACCGGCATACAGTTCCCGATATATACGATGTCTTTAGCGTCTATTACGCCATCGTGATTAATATCTTCATATCTGGCGTCTCCCGGAAAACAGGTAAGATTACCGTTTTTCATAACAATCGGATTTCCATCCAAATTATACATGATTTCGCCGTTTACATCTTTGGCATAGGTATCGTTTATATCCTGATATACTCCCAAATACCTAAATCCGAAAAATGAACCGGTTGGCGTTCCTGTAAGGATTTTTTGCGCATATACTCCATTTTTCAGAGAGCCGTAAGTTTCCTGAGCCAGATTTTCAGGCAATACTTCGAGTTTATTTATATTGCGCGCCATATTGAATGAAGCGGATATGTGCCATTGTTTACCGTCTAATATCTTGTAATCAAAGCGATACTCAAAACCTTTATTGCTCAGTTCTCCCGAATTAAACACATCAATTTCTTCAAATCCGGTATATTGCGGTATCGATATATTATATTGCAATAAATCTTTGGTATATTTCTGATAAAAATCAAAGGTCATAGACAGCTTTTTAAAAAAAGAAGCATCTACTCCAACGTTGTATTCAGTAGAAGTTTCCCATTTAAGTTTATTCAATTGCATGGTTGCAGGCGCTATCGCAGGGGCGGTAATATATCTGCCTACCGAAGAATAAGTGCCCACGTATGGAGCGGTTCCTTTCGGAGCCTGTCCGCTTTGTCCGTAACTGAAACGCCATTTCCACTCGTCCAACCATTTTATTTTCTTCATAAACGACTCTTCATTCATAAACCACGCAGCTCCCAATGCAGGAAAAAATCCCCATCTGTTATCTTTTCCCAAGCTGGATCTTCCTTCATAATTGACCGTTGCGGAAAGCACATAACGATCCTTCAGCGTGTAAACTGCATTTGAGACAGCCGATAAAGTGCGTCCGTCGGAATCTCCTGAACCTATTTGGTAAACTGCGCCTCCGGTTATTGGGTCAGACATTCCCGCTGAAGGGGCTGCATAAATTTCAGCGTCATAATTGGAGTTGGTTGACTGGTCGGTACGCCAAATAGCTGCGGCTGACAATTCATGTTTTGAGTTCCATTTTTTACGGAATAATAATTTATTTTCCGTTAACATGGATAATAAATTGGAATAAGCGTTAGTACTAAGGTTAGCATATATGTTATCAATGGAAACATCGGTTGCCGACTGCGGCAGAAACTTACGGTTTTGATTGGTTGAAAATCTCATACTGACATAGCCGGAATAATCGAATCCGGGTAGTATGTTATAACTTAATCTTACAACCATCCGCTCTTCTTGCAATTGGGTTTTATTGAAACTTTCATTCGCCATAATGATCGGATGAAAATTTTTCTTACCGTCAAAGGCTCCTTGAAATTCTTCAGCGTTTTGACGGGTAAAATAATTATCGGATGCTACGAGATTACCATTGGCATCTTGTGTCATCCAATAAGGACTTTTGTTTGGCATTTTTCTTAAGGCTTCGGATCTGACGGCGGTAGTCCAGTTATCTTGCTTGTCGGAAGCGGAGTAGCTGAAATCTGACTCTACACGCAGTTTGTTTGAAAAATAATAGGTAAGAGTCAGGTCTGACGTCAAGCGTTGAAGACCTGTTCCTACGGTTGTGCCGCCTTCGTTTGTATATGACATTGAGAAACGGTAAGTCGCCTTTTCTCCGCCTCCCGACATAGAAAAACTGTTATCGGTAGTAATAGCGTTTTTCGTTATATAAGACAACCAGTCTGTATTTACATTATATTCGTTAAAATATCGCCAACCCGGATTATAGTTAATTTCAGGAGTATCGAATAACAAATTCAATAAACCGGGGCTACTTTCCAACCCTCGCGCATTGGCTGCGTTCCAAATTGCATCCTGAATAAAAGCGACGTATTGATTTCCTGACAGTACTGCCATCGGCTTAGGTTCAATCTTAAGATTAGTTTTAGAGGATATTGAGAAACTTGTTTTACCTCTTGCTCCTTTCTTGGTCGTGATTAGCAACACCCCATTTGCTCCTTTCGTCCCATAGATAGAAGTAGCTGCGGCGTCTTTTAACACTTCAATAGATTCTATATCGTTAGGATTAAGGTTCAGCATGGCGGCAAAGTCTTCATCATTTGCCGTGTTGAAATCGAAAGAGTCGTCAATTGTAGCTGAATAGGGTACGCCATTAATAACGATTAAAGGATCAACGTTTGAATTTAGCGTTGCCGTTCCGCGAATACGGATTGAACTTCTGGATCCGGGGTCGCCGCCCGATATTATATCCAAGCCTGCGATTTTTCCTTGTAAAGCTTCCTCTACGGTAGTAACAGGAAGCGTTTCGACAACTGCATCCATTTTCAGTTTCTGCGAAGCGAATGTCTGCTCACGCGCTGTGATTCCCAACTCGCTCTCAGTACGCCTGCCTGTGATAACAACATCCTGCAATGTCTGGGATTCTTCTTCCATAAGCACATTCAATACACGCTGACCTGTATATTGAAACGTTTGAGTTTTCATGCCGATGAACGAAAAAACGATTTTCAGTTTTCCCGATTGTTCCGGAACTTTTAACACATATTTCCCATCTACATTGGTAACAGTACCTGTTAACGTACGGTTTTGTTCATTGGAAAAAACAATATTTACCCCAATGCTCGGTTCTTTTTTCCCATTGTCTATTTCTTCAACCATTCCTTCTATGACACGAGATTCCTGAGCGTATCCCCAAAAACAAGACAAACAGAAAAAAGCAAAAAGTAAACTATATATTTTATTTTTCATACAAAACAGTTAAATTACTTCTTTTATAAAATGTACACAAGCATCGTCAAACACAAACGGGAAATAATAATAATCTTCTATCACGTCAATCCATCGGCTTACAGGAGCCGCCGCATCATTCAATACCTGAATACTGATTTTATTGCCGGCATCCCTTACATTCATTTTGGTTGTTCTAACCACAACTTTATTATCGCCTATATCTTCGGTATATGATTGCAAAGTCGGTAATCCGCCGGTTGTCGTTTCTTCCCATCCCACATAAGGATAGTTTGAGATAGATGCTGTACTTAGAGGAATAAAATACTGTAACATGTAATAGCTTAATGCATCAATATCGGTAACAGTGCATTGACTAAAGAAACCGGGGTCGTCTATGGAGGCGGTAGCGGTAATTCCGGGTATCTTTCCGCTCAGGATTCCTTCTTTTACGGCGGTAGTGGTTGGAACAAACATCAAACAGTTTTCAACCATAGGAATAACCGACAAATCACCTACATCCAACAAATTAGACATCTCCAATAATTTAATAAATCCGTGATAAATCGTAGAAGTCGTATTTCTGTTGGTAATCATCATCGGAATAAATTTTGGATTAATCGCATTGGCGTTATTTCCTTCCAATATATAAGGAAGCGTATTGTCGTAGGAATAACACTTTCCGTTAGTCCAGCCATTACGGAATGTCAATTCGGTCAGTTCGCTGAAAATACTTTCTTCCGTTATGGAATTATTATACAGCAACTCGTTGAATTTAATACAATTGGTTAATTTTCCATCTTTTACGTACCAATATAAATTCATTGTCGGAGACAAAGTGCGGAATACGTGCGTTCCGGATGAAGGTATTTCATTATATGATCCGGTTGTGCCATCCAAACTTACAACATGGGCATATACATAAGGAATCCCATTAAGCCGTACGGTTCCTTTATACAGATAACCATCCGAACCCATTGTGATACCTGTTCTCTCCATCAATTCATTGGATGGATACAGCATAAGGTATCGGGTTTCATCTGAGGCTAAAGTCATAACCAAGTCTGAATTAGCAAGCATATCCAAAAAATAACTGTATTTCTTGTGCTGGTAAGCCGGTCCCGTAACAGAGCCGAACATTGCGGGAGGAGTCAATACATCGCATCCGTACAGCACTCCATTCACGCAAACTTTCCGGTTTTCTTTGGGAACAGCGTCCACATCAAATTTGATAATTGTTCCTAAACTGTTTTCCACAAGTCCTTTTTTTATTTCTTCGGGAAAAACCATAGACGCGGCATACACACAATTGTTCAGTAAGTAATTAACGGATGTAGGACTGACTTCATCTAAAGAATTATATCCCCCAACTCTCCAGTAATCGTCGAAGAAACCGCGCAGCGCGGCATTATTAGGGGCAAAAATACTATAGGATGTATTAGCTAATTGCGATACCGCCCGATAGTCGCTTACAGGCCACTCGCAGGCGATAGACGGTAAATTATTTGAGTGATAATGCTGGTATAAATCGGTACCATTTCCGTATTCGAGCGTCAATAAAGGATCTATCACATAATATTGATAGGCGTTATATAATTGTAGAAAATCGGAATAATCCGGATTGGAAGCCAATTCTTTATATATTGTTTCAAGCGGGCGCAAAACCCTGTCAATCATATAAACATAACCATTGTCGGCAATAACTGCATATTCATTTACTGCGGCATTTGAAACATTAAAGCCGTCGGCGCCTTTCCAAGGCGTATCGGAAAAGAAATATTCGTAATTATATACAGGGTCGATTTGTTTTGTTTGAAACATCCGATAAGAAAAAACCGGAAGGAAACGCTCCAAATGATATACATTGACTTGATTTCCGGCAGTATCCGTTTCAAGAGTTATGGCATCCTGACTTTTTGTACGGAATTTGTAATACAGTCCTGCATTTTTATTTTTTTCCGTTTCAGTTGCGCCATCGCCTTCTTTCGGTCTGAAATTAATCAACATATCTTTAGTAAAAGAATAATACAGGATATGAAAGCCTATCAGCTTGGAAACTTCATCCACAGGCAAATCTTCGATTTTTTTCCCTCCGTAATATTTGTCAAGATAGGCGGTAAAGGCGTCATCTGTCGGCGCCATAACCGTAAGAATACTTTTACCGTCAACCATTGCTTTCATATTAGCCAAATCAACGCCTTTCAGAAAGATAGTGTAATTTCCTCTTTCTTTCAATACTTCATAAATACTTCCTTTCAACCAGTCGGGAGTTTTGTAATAGTCGTCCGGATTATCCATACAGGATGTAAACGAACAGCAAAAAACAACGGATGCCACAAATAATAAAATCAAATTATAAGTTTTTTTTACAACTGACTTTATAAGCATGTCCCATAAAAATCTTAGTTTAATCATATATTATTATATTAAGAAAGTCGAACTCCGTTTAATGAATTTCATTGTTTTTAATATTTTAATAAAATCTTTGCAAATTTAATATTTTTTTTCATTATACATCCATATTTCTTAATGAATTTTACGAAACTACAAAATAATTTTAAATGAACTATTATCAATCATAACGATATAGACGCCTTTCAAACCTGCGGAAGAAAACCTGACTTCTTTAGAAGCTGCCGTTACGGTTCGCAACAATTGTCCGCTGATGTTGTATAAATTCACACGAGTATTCAAATCCACATTCCGGATAATTAATTCGGAACCGGCGTTTTCAAACGAGTAATTTTTCGCTGAAATTTTCTGAATATTAACGACACTTCCGTCTTTTCGGATGGTATCCGACATTTCGCCCAAACTTCCGAATTCGTTTACCGGTCGTACGCTGTATGTATCCGTATCGGTAGCGGATGCATCTTCATACGATGTAGAGACGGTGAAAGAAACTGCTCTGTCATTTTTATAAATAACATAACAGATGGCATAATCGCAGACATCCCACGACAATATATTGTCAGTCATGCGTATATTAGCCGGTTTTAAAACAGCTTCAAAGAAAGCCCTCGGATTCCAGTCGTCCTGAGCATTAACGACTGCTTCGTAAGTAAAAGCGGCGGCTTCTTCAGCCGTCAGTATGGCTTTTACCCCACAAGTCTGTACTCCATTTACCGTATAACAGGTCTTCCTGTTCCTTAAATCAATCGGGTTTCCGTTTTTATCCATACTGTTATATTCGGCGAAAAGAGCGGGAACAGCTCCCATATCCGACCAGCCTTCCGGAGCAATCGGAATATTCATCGTAGTGTTGAGATAAGCGACTCTGGGAGAATTTTGCCATGGACGTCCTAATTTCTGTTGCCCGTCGGCTGCTGCTGCAATACCATCTACTATACAATTTTGGAATATATAGCCATATTTTGTATCTGTTGTATGAGACGGCGCTACGATTACAGCGCCGCTACGCATATTATATAATGTGCTGCTTTCGATATAAGCGTTTCCGCCGCCATAGAAATAATCTACAGCTCCTTCTATCCAACAGTTACAGGCGTAAATACGATTATTGGCTGAGGAAGTTTGCCAAGTATCCTGGAACGACCGGAATTTGCAGTTGTAAACAGCTAAGCGATCGCGGTTGTTTTTGAGCGCCATTGCTTGCGGACCTGCCTGCGCGTCAACGCCAAAACGGTTTTCAAATGAAATATTTTCGGCGTAAAAATCGCTGGCGTCAATCACAAAAGCAGCGCAGGCATCCGATACTCCCTGACTGCCCTGACTTGCGCCTGGCCATCCAGATACCGGATCGCCGCAATGAATACACCACGTTAAAGTTACCTGATCTTTATCTTCTCCAATCAAGTGGATAAACGGCTTGTTGTTTGGAATGCGCAACAGTTCTTCGTAACGCCCGTTTTTAATAAATATCAACCATGGCGTACTCCTGTTTGTCGGCGCGGCATTGATAGCATCCTGCACTTTAACATAATCGCCCGTACCGTTTATATCAACTACGGCATCATAAAGACGTGCAGCAGGTTGCGGACGGGTCATGGTAGTAAATACGAACTGACTTCCCCCGTAAGGAACATCCGACATATTGGTAATTATACCGGCAGGAATTGTAACGGTATATGGAGTTCCATAAGATAATCGCCGGTAAGGATATGAAACTGTTCTGTTGGAAAATACAGGCGTAAGCGTTTCGCCGTTGAAATCAATTTTACCGTCGTTGACACCGGCTTTTACCCGTTTGTCGAAAGTCAGTACGATTGAACCGTTTGCCGATGCCGTATTGGTTCCGGCTCCGGGTACGACAGCCACAAGCGCCGGCGCAACCGGATCATCGCCTTGCACGATATCCGCATATACCACCACATTAGCAAGGTAAAATCCTTCGGTATCGGTACTGCTGGGCGTTCCCAGCAATTCGCTGTTTGTGTCGCCAATCCAGCGGATGTAGATTTTTTCCGCCTGTATTGCCTCCTCCGGCAAAGTTGCGCTACATTCTACCCACATTGTATTATAATAAGGCGTCATATCAATGGTTTTAAGGTCGATATAAGGTCCTGCAGGGTTGGTGGCATATTGCATTTTTTGGATTTTATGAACGCAAACATTATCCGACCCTATAAAAGAAGTTACCCGAACATTGCTGTATTGCGTCTGTTCTATCGCCTTAGCGGAAAATTCGGCTTGAAAGTAGCGAGGATTACTCATGTCGGCAAATCCGGTATAACGCCGCGCACAGGTATAGGTTATTCCTCCAAAAGTCTTTGTGCTTCCGCCCCAGTTTGTTGTGGAACCGTCGCCGTTAAAAAGCCGCATGATGCCATTATTATCGCTTCGGGAATAAAAGTCGCCTGAGCGGTTATTTCTTGGTTCCGCAGGGTCGAAATTCCAAGCTACCAAAAATGGAATCCAGTCGAAAGTGGCGGTTACGGTTTTATTGTCGTCCATTATCACTTGCCGGCTGGTTTGGCTCGTTTGGTCGTCCCAATACAGGAAAGTAGATACGCTGTTAGGCACAATTGAAACGTTTACCGATGTTCCGGCTTCATATACTCCGTTTACCGGTTCGGGCGTAAGTTTGAATCTTCCCCATTCAGCTCCGTCTCCTTCTGTATTAACGGTTAAAGTATAAACAGGCACAGGAATGAATACGGCGGTAAGCTCAGTATCCTCAATTATAGAAAACGAATAGGGATTATCGGTTGATACGGTTTGTCCGGAAGCGTTTTGCCATTCTTTAAAACGATAACCGTAGTTAGGAGTAGCTGTTACTGTTACCAGTGAATTTTTCTCGTAAGGCGCTGCTATGGGAACTACATTTCCTGCTCCTTCCGGCGATACATTCGTAGAAAGATTCACTACTTCCGACATGGTTTTTATCCAACGCGGATCGCCAATGCAACCGCCATCTGTGCCGGCAGTCGCTAAAGGCGAAGTGGAAAGTATGGTGAAATCACCGTTATCGGGATCAGGGAAGCCGATGGTTGTAAGACCTAAGCCGGCTAATGTTAAATCGTTGATGGTTTGTGTGCCGCCGGTATAACCGCCGTAATTGACTATCAGGTTATTTTCGGCGATAACAGTTCCTGCCGCAGTGAGGTTGATCATCGTCGGCACATAAGCGCCATAATGTTCCGCTATGATATTATTACGGAAAGTATAAGTCGAATTACTGTTATTGTAACGATTATCTACCCTGACGATAGATCTGCTGTTCGTAGCTCCCGACCATTTATAGACGGTATTGTTTTCAAAAACAAAATCTATTGCTGTAGCGCCGGCAGTATTGTTCGGACAGAAAAAACTTTCCCCGTCGATATAGTTATAAAGGGTAGAGTTTTTAACAGACACTTTTTTTACTATATGTTTAGGCCAAAGGAAATTATAATTTATTCCGCAATTTTTAATGACACAGTTTTCGAATGTAATTTCGTCGATGACGTATCCCTCCGTATCGGTGCGAAGGAAAGAGCGTCCGAGATTCGTAATGGTAACGTTTTTGAAAGACAGGATTTTTATATTTCCCGGATTTCCGCTTATAAAATAATTGGCAGCCAATGGCTCTCCTCTGTTAATTTCCAAATTTTCTAAAATCAATCCGCCTCCGGTATTGTCTGTCGTTCCTCCAAACTGAAAATTGAGAATGGGTGAAGCGCCTTCATCCGCTTTCAATGTAATTATTTTACCGGTTGGAATATTCACGCCGGAAGTATAACTTCCACTTGCCAACAGTAAAATATCGCCGTCTTCGGCAGCATTATAAGACGCTACAAAATTGGCGGGAGTTACCGGCGTTTCTTTAGCCTGTAAATTGACTAAAGAAACAAACAAAAAGAAACTTAAAAAAGAAACTAAATTTTTCATGTTTAATAAGATTATAAATATAAATTAATTTAAATTGCAAACATATCACTCTATTACAAACCAATCCACGTCTATTCGTCCGCCATCATTATTTTTGACGGGGCGAATACAAAATAATCCCGTTTTAGCGCCAATCCATTTTCCTTCTTTTGCAGTAAACGGATTTCCGATGGTCGAAAATTTGTTTCCATCCACGCTGTAACTGAATACGCATTTTGCATTCGGCTGAACATGAACGCGTAAGTAAAACGTATTGCTTTTTATTTCAACCGAAGCGTTTGTTTTTTCTTTGCTTCCCGATTCTGCATTCAGACATTCGTTTTGCGAAAGCACGAAACCTTTATCCGTATTTTCTATCGAAAGAGCGGCATAATCCATTCCCATCACAACCAATCCCGCTTTTTCTCCTTTTATTCTGGAAGAGGGAATAAATGTCAGTTTTGCCGTCGCCGTAAATTCCGGCGCAGGGAATTTCTGTAAGAGCAGATTTGGAACATCCCACAAGTTTTTATAGCCATCCGGAATGGGAACGGAATACAAACGCAACACCCCTTTCCCTGCATCGCAGTAACTCCACCAATCTTGCGGATTAGCCTGCCATTGCCATTGAAGTCCCAAAGCGCCGGACGAAAATTCGTCGCTCTCCTGAGGCGTTTCAACCGGATAAGTTTTTCCCACATTGGGCTTTTTAAATGTAAGTACGGGATTTCCGCATCCGTCTCCGTCCTTATCTTCTCCGATGACAGGCCAGTCGTTTTTCCATACCATCGGTTGCAGGTGAACAACGCGTCCGAAAGCGCCTCTGTCCTGAAAATGCAGGAACCAGTCTTCTCCGGTTTCCGTATCCACCCAGGCGCCCTGATGAGGTCCGTTGATGGAAGCCTTTCCCTGATTCATAACCATTTTCCGTTCATAAGGACCAAAGATATTTTTAGCGCGGAGCGCCACTTGCCAACCGGTTGCCACTCCGCCGGCAGGAGTCAATATATAATAATATCCGTTTCGTTTATAAAGTTTTGGACCTTCAATTGTTTCGTCAATATCATGTCCGTCATAAACAATGACGCTTTTTCCTGTCGCCTGTTTTCCGTCGGGAGTCAGGCGGGTGATTGCCAGCAAACTTTTGATTCCAGCACGGCTGCCGGCAAAGGCGTGAACAAGATAAGCCTGTCCGTCTTCGTCCCAAAACGGGCAGGAATCGATCAACCCTTTACCTGCTTTCACCAGAATTGGCGGTTCCCATCCTGAAGCCGGATTTTTCGTTTTTGTCATGAAAATACCTTGATCCGGGTCTCCGTAATAAATGTAAAACTCGCCGTTATGAAAGCGGATAGCCGGCGCCCACACGCCGTTTCCATGCTGCGGACGTGAAAATGTTTCTTCCGGAGTTAATTGAGTAATGGCATAACCGATAATTTTCCAATTAACCAAATCATTGGAATGTAAAATCGGCAAACCCGGTATGCAATTGAAACTGGAAGCAGTCATGTAATAATCGGCTCCCACGCGACAGGCGTCGGGATCGGAATAATCGGCGAAGAGGATTGGATTTTTGTAATTACCGGTTCCCAAGTCGGATACCCAAACTTTTGATACATAAGGTTGTACATTCTTTATTAGCAATGAAGTCAATCCTTTAATATTTTGCCGTTCAAGGTCTTCAACAAATAGAGAAGCCGCCTTGCGAGCCCCCGCTTCTACGTAATGGGTGTTGTCTGTCAATCCATCGGGAAAATTCTTGTATATGCCTGAAGGGATATTCATATAGAGAGACTTGGAGGCTGCTTCGCCTTCCTGCTCCATCCATTTGCCTGTTAATTCGCACATATCGACAAACAGTGTCTGTCTTTCTTTTGCCACCTGACGCACAATATCGGGGTAAATACCATGAGTGTTGACCACTTTTCCGTTTTCGTCAAATTTCCGGCGGACAACCGGCGTGCATAACACAGGAATACCTCCTTTAGCGCGGGCTTCATCAATGAATTTATTCAGGTTTTTTTTGTAATCGTCTGGAGGAGTATAGCGGTCTTTCTTTTCCACAGAAGCGTCGTTGTGTCCGAATTGAATAATCACATAATCGCCCTTTTGCATGTCGGCAATGATTTTATTCCACAAACCCTCTTCGATGAAACTGCGTGTACTTCGTCCGTTTTTGGCATAATTTTCAATCACGGCGCTATTTGAGAAAAATTCGGGTAGAAGCATTCCCCATCCTCTTTCGGGAATAGCTTCAGATGTGATTTCGCCTGTTTTCAAGTCTGTTACCGGCTTAAATAAAACCTTATTCGCCATGGTCGAGTCGCCAGCCATGAAAATGTGAACAGGACGTTTCTCGCTTGCAGTAAAAGCAAGCAGACTAAACGCGATAACGCAGAATAAAAATTGCTTCTTCATTTATTTACTTTTTACTATTTGCCTACAACAATATTTTAGTTTTTTGTGTTGTGTTATCAGCCATTACGGCTTTTACAACAAGTATCCTTTCCCTGTAAGGAATAATATCCAAAGAAACGGCGGCTGTATTGCATGTTTTAGCAGCAATCAGTTGTCCCATAATATTATATACATGAACAGACCGGATTATATCTTGTGCGCTTACGGTCAATAGATTACTGTTTGCGTCATAATTAACTCTCAATGAGCCGTTATTGGGGGATATTTCAACCGGATTGATTGAGCTTAACGCATCGACATACTCGGCATTCGTAATGCTTTCGACAAGACTGTTCAGGTAAACTTCCAAGTAAGTATATCCTTCTTCGTTTACATCTTTTGCGGTTTTTCCCGACGGAACGTTAGCGGCAAACCAATCATCGGCGATACCGTCGTTATTTGCATCAACAGGCGGAAATATTTGGCTGGGTTTCAACCAGGGAGTCCAGTCGTCCGGCGCTCCGGTCGGCTTGGTGTCCATGGGCGTATTGATGAATCCGGGAGAATTTCCACTTACTGTGAATGTGGCTTTTCTGTCGCGTACATCTGATAGGATACGATCATCGATATCGTCTCGATACAACGAATTTCCTGCATAATCAAGAACCCGTTCATAAGCCGTAGCGGCGGTATGCGTAGATACTTTTTCCACGTCTAAAGGCTCGAAGAGGCGAATCGTATCTTTGGTTGTTTGCGTCCATGTATTATCTACTCCGGCGCCGTTTGTGGTTTGGGCATATACGCCTTTTGTCCAGTTGTCGTTCGTTACTTCTGCATTGCCTTCCATGACGTTTCCATCAACATAGAATTTTCCCCAAACATGCAACATGGGAGCAAAGTCGGGATAGGTGGCAATATAACTTGTGGTCCGGATACCAATCGCTGCGATTCTATATCTTACGGTAGAAGAAGACGATAACTTGTCAGTGGCAGGTCCGGGTTTGTAATAATTATTAATGATATTTACTTTCATACCTTCTCCACCGTAACAGCCATTGCCGCCCCAATTGTAAAAAACGTTGTTGCGCAAATCCATATATTCATTTTCTTGAGTGGTAGGACGCGGGCCAAGGCGCGGCGTTCTGCTTTCGCAATGGGCAATCAGATTGTGATGATAAGAGGCTTTGTTTCCTCCCCAGTTTCCTCCATAACCATGCGTGCCTTTTTCGTGTGTAGAAACCCGTAAAGCTTCGGAGGCGATGCACCATTGTACGGTAAGGTTTTCCATACCGTAAACGGACAGACATTCGTCAACGCTCCAACTTACGGAACAGTGGTCAACAATAATGTTACTCTTATCCATTCCGCCCAATCCGTCAGGCTCTCCACCGCTTCCATCTCCCGGACGAAAACTTACAAACCGGACAATCGCATTGTTTGAATTAATGGTAAAACCATATCCGGCAATGCAAATGCCGCCCGGAGCGGTTTGTCCGGCGATGGTTACATTATCTTTTCCGGTTGATAACCCTTGTTTTAACTGAATTGTCCCTGATACTTCAAAAACAATTGTTTTCGGACTTGCCTGATTTAACGCCCAGCGCAATGAACCGGGAACTACAGCTTCTCCGGATGCGTTATCCTCAAGATTAGTTACTTTGACTACGCTTCCGCCTCTTCCTCCGACCGTGAAACGACCGTACCCTTCAGCGCCGGGAAATGCAAGCATTTGAGTATTGATACCTGATGAACTCTTTAAAACAATTTTATAGAAAGCGTGCGTTTCGCTTGATACCGGCGTTGCAAAAGATTTGGTTACCGGATTACTTGTGGAAATTCCGGCAATCTTATGAATGCTACAGTTTTCTTTTGTGCGGTTGGCAGCATCCACAGCGGCGCCGCAATCTGCAAATACATAAGGAGATGTCGATGCATTCCAATCGGTTGTAACTCCATCGACAGTAAGCTGTTTGATGTAGGTAGAACCCGCATTGCGCGGCCATCCATAAACGGTAACTTCGGTAGCGATAAATCCAGCCGGAATGTTGAATACGCTTCCTATTTTGAAAATTCGGGAACTAATTCCGGTAATGGCTGATACGGCATTGTTATAGTCATTACTGCTGAATGCAGGACAATCCGTTGCCATTGTGAAAGTCGCTACTTTCAATGTGCTTGCATCATAAACTCCGGTTGGAAAAACCCATACAGTTATGGTTTCTTGAGCCGAAACCATTGTTAAAAACGATGTTGCCACTAAAAAGCAACACACGTATAAAGACTTGAATGATAATTTTGTATTCATCCGTATATTATTTGTTTTTATGTGCTTTCACTTTTCGCCCTGTACTTTTAGCTTACAACAAAACTTTCGCTTTCCGTGTTGTGTTATCAGCCATTACGGCTTTTACAACAAGTATCCTTTCCCTGTAAGGAATAATATCCAAAGAAACAGCGGCTGTATTGCATGTTTTAGCAGCAATCAATTGTCCCATAATATTATATACATGAATAGACCGGATTATATCTTGTGCGCTTACGGTCAATAGATTTCTGTTTGAGTCATAATTAACTCTCAATGAACCGGCAATGGGAGAAATGTCAACCGGATTGATTGAGGTCAAAGCATCGGCATACTCGGCATTTGTAATGCTTTCGACAATGCTGTTCAGGTAAACTTCCAAGTAAGTATATCCTTCTTCGTTCACATCTTTTGCATTTTTGCCGGGGTAATTCGTTTCCAACCATCCAACAGGAACGCCTTCGGCGGTATAATCAGGAACTTCGCCCGAAGCCAATTCAGGCCACGGCGACCAGTCGCTACCGGCTCCTGCCGGCTTGGTGTCCGACACCATATCAATAATACCGGGTTTCGTGGTTGACGCTCCTTTGAAAGTTGTAGTTCCTGTCTTGACTTCATTTATTATCCGCGCATCGTAAGAATCGCGTCTTAAAGAAGCTCCGGCATATTCGACAACCTTTTGATAAGCGGTACGGGCATCATGGGTGGTTACGCGGCTTTCTACTTTTTGATTATTGCTTAATCCGTAGATTCTGAAAGCAGTATCCATTTTCATGGCAATTTTATCGGCTTCCGTCACGGCAAACTGTCCGGTGTAGGAGCTGTGAAATTGATTGTAAACGCCGTAGGTCCAGTTATCGTTTGTTGCCCGTATGCAATTTGCTTCATTCTTTCCGTCGTCCACCACATTGCCATTCACATACAGTTGTCCCCAAACATTATACCGGATGCTGCCTTCTGTTTTATCCTTGTCGAAACTCAAAATCCGTCCCCTGTTAGCTCCTGTGTAGGAGGCGGGTCCCGGTTTGTAAAAGTTGTTTATAAGGTTTATATTCATTCCTTCTCCACCGTAAATATTTCCGTGATTGTAGTTTACATTGTTACGGAAATCGGTTGTTTCTACATGGGGCGGAATATTTGCTCCGGGACCGAAACGCGGACAACGGCTGTCGTGATGCGCCAACAAGTTGTGATGGAAAGTAGCGTTAGTTCCTCCCCAGATTCCGCCATAACCGTGCGCGCCTTTACTGTGAACCGAAAAGCGGAGGCTTTCGGTAATCATGCACCATTGCAGCGTAAAATAATCGCAATTGTAGAATGATACGCATTCGTCAACGCTCCAGCAGGCAGAGCAATGGTCGATGATAACGTTTTTAAAAAAGCGTCCGCCCAAAGCATCGGCGCCATCATCTCCGTTTTCTTCCCCCATCCTGAAACGCAGGAAACGAATGATGACATTATTTCCTGTACCGGAAATGGATACAGGATAATTGGCAAGACAGATACCATCGCCCGGAGCGGTTTGTCCGGCAATGGTTACATCTCCTTTGCTGATACTGAGCGCAGAATTTAAGAAAATAGTTCCGCTGACTTTAAAGATAATTGTGCGTGCGCCCGATTGATTCAGACACCACCGCAACGACCCTTCTTTTGAGGCTGCATTACCGGTATTCGTATCTGCTAGTGTATTTACGAAATACACTGTACCTCCACGTCCGCCGGTGGTAAACATGCCGCCGCCTTCTGCTCCGGGGAATGCAGGGGTTTGAGCGGCGAGGTTGCCGGATAAGAATACGATAAAGGAGACTAATATAGAATATATTTTTTTCATGAATAAAATGACCGATTGCTTTCGCATCATTGTCCCAAACCGGTTAATAGGATATTCTGTTTTTCATAAATAATAACGTAATATTATTTAGTACGTCATTGCGAGGGCGAAGCGGTTCGCAATGACGTACTGTAAAAAGGTTACCACCATCTTGGATCGCCGGTAGTGGCTTTACCCGCAAAAGATGCATCCTTGAAAGTAAAGTCGCCATTGTCGGGATCTGTGAACAAATCCGCAGCAGTTCCGGTGTACAAAGCAGTATTCGGAATATCAAGCGACGGCGTTGCTTCTGTAGTTACCCAATCAGCAGTTTGATAAGTGTTGGTTGTAGTAACCGTGCAGTATCTTGTACCCCTGTTAGTAGCAAGAGTCGGATCTACAACTTTACCCAAAATGCTATTCTGGATAGTAACTGCGACATTGTTCGATGCTGCGTTTCCGGCATCAATCAAATACCTTCCTCCCGTACCAACCACATTGTAGAACGTACAGTTATCAATCGCGATATTCTGAAATACCTGCGTACTGCCCGATCCTGAAATCACATTGGATGTTTTTGATACATTGGTGAAAGTGCTGTTTGTAATTTGAATATTGTCAATAAGCCCTAATGAAGTAGATTGTACAAAAGCATAGTTTTGACCGGTTTGATTTCCACAGTTCGTTATAATCGAATTATTCACTTTGAAAAGTCCCACTCTTTGAGCACCTGCTATTGTACCTTCCTGAAGCCGCAATATACTGCGTCCGAAGCCGGAAATATTACACCCGTCAAATATTAGCTTCTTCACATCGCAACCATTTAGGCCTCCTGAAACTACAGCTTGATTTATAAAATAGGCGCCAGCTTCCACACCCGTTGCAGAGTAAATATCCAATTGATTAAAGACTATGGAATCGACAGAGGTCGGCAGTTTCATAAACGTACCAACCGATACGGAAACAGCAGACCTGTTTGTTGGGTTTGCTCCCATAATGGTAAGCGACAAATCGGCGGGCCATGCGTAATTATTCGTATTCCAATCGTATGTTTTACCTGCCGCTAATACCAGCGTATCTCCTGAAATACAAACAGCAATAGAATCCTGTATCGATCCGCTTCCGTCGGCAGGCATATAGCGCGCCATCGGTTTTGGCGGTTCTTGCGTAGTAGCCGAAACTTCTCCGCGATCAAAAGTGGTAGTTCCAATAACGGTTTGCAATTTAAAAGTATATGGAGATAGCGGAGTTAAAGTTGCAATCGTAGCTTCTCCTGCCGCTATATCGGCTGCTGTCAGCGTATAATTGTTGCTGCCATAGTTAATCTGCGTCACGTATGGATCGACCGGCGTCCATTTAACCGTAACGGCAGTAGGAGCCGGCGTGGCTGTAAGTATGCAGTTTGCAAGCGAATCAGTGGTAAAAGTACTGGTTCCGCGCGTAGAGTTGTCTTTAAATGCTTCAAGCGTATATGCAGTATTGGGCATAAGGTTTGCCACTAATAGATTATCTGCCGATACCACCAGCTTAACTTCTCCATTGACATTGGCGGGAGTGATAACGAAGTGAGTTATCGGTTCATTGGCATCCCACGACAAAACTGCGCTCACAGGAGTAATATCGGAAATAGTTACCGCCAGCGGAGGATAAATTTTCGGAATGGTAGTGAACGTAGCGCTACCGCGCAAGTTTTCGCCGTTGTACAACTCCACTTCGTATGCGGTTTCCGGCTCAAGTCCGTCGAGCGTTTTTTCACCCATCGACTTTTCCGCATCGGAAATGACGTATGTCATCCTATTGGTTGGGTCGGCTTCCGGATATACCACAAAGTTAGTGACGTCGGCTCCTGCCGTCCAGTTTACGATAACGGCTGTATCTAACAACTCTCTTGCCGTAGCCTTCATAATATTTTCCTCTCCGGTAGTAAACGAAAGGTTCGCCCAGTCCGAATTATTCTGAGGATCGGTTGCCAAAGCGCGCACGCGCACCTTGTAGTCGGTTTCAACCTTCAGCGCCTCAAAGATAATCTGTGTACCGTCCACTTCTGTACTTTCCACTTCCGAATTATCAACGCGGGTGCGTTCCACTTCGTATGCTGCGGTTTGCATCTCGCCTCGCCACACTACGGTAACAGTCGTTCCCCGCACCTTGCATGATAAATCTACCGGCGTCGCTAACGGTTTGGAACCGGATAACGCCTCATCTTTATTGTCTTTGCAGCCTGTCCACAGTGTCGTTGAGGCTACCATCGCAAGGCTTAGCAGCAATTGCCAAGCCTTGTGTCTGTTATTAATAATTGTAGTCATACTATTTCAATTTTAATTAGTTAATTCCAGCGCGGGTCGCCGGCTACGCCTTTTCCTATAAAAGTTGCATCTTTAATGGAAAAATTAGCATTATCAGCGTTATTAGGATCTGTAAACAAGTCGGTTGCAGAACCGTTGTATTTCGCTGCGCCATCAATGGCGGTAGCATCCTGAACAACCCAATCATTGGTTTGATATACATCCGAAACCGTTATCGTTACGTTATCCCTCTTAATTCCATAATGAACAGGCAGAGGAACAGCGGTACTGGTCATAACAGTAGAACCCAAAATCAGTCCTTTCAAATTAATGGTAGAATTGAATGGATTGTTTACGTTGCCCAGATTGATAAACCAACGGGAAGAACCGGAATACATCATCCGGTAGAATGTGTTGTTTTCGAGAGATACGGACTTACAACCTCTTTGAGTAGTTGACCTGTCTTGTCCAAAATAGATGAAGTGACATCCAACGCCATCAAAGGTACTGTTTCTCATGACAATATTTGATACTCCCACAGCGGCAACATCAATGTGCATAAATGCATAGTCGGCATTGACAACGCCCACATTATGAATTTCGCAATTGTCAATCACGAGCGAATCCACTACTCCGTCTGTAGTTCCTTGAACACGGAAGAAACCGCGTCCGAAATTTGCTATGCGGCAATTGGTATAAGCCAATTTCGCTATGCTGCCTCCGGCGCCGAAAGTAACGCCATTCATGTTAAACATGTAAGATCCGCCGGTACCTAATCCAGTGTCGGCGCCTCTGTCTAAGTTGCAATATACAAATTCAATCGGATCTGAAGTTGCATTAGCCGGAAGTACAAACATTGCGCCGGAAGTTGTCGAAATATTGGCGCGATCGCCATCGGGATTACCGTAAATAGTCATTCCTCCGACAATAGTTATCGTGCTTGCAATCGTATCGGAATAATCTATGGGTAAAATCAGTATTTTCCCAATATTATCGGGATTGGTCAGCAGATCGGTAATAGTAACGCCATCCTGTACGTTCTCCACATTAGGACCGGTTGGCGCATAAGCGGTAGTTACCTGCTTTTGCCCGCGGATTTCATCTTCATAGTAGATTTCAATACGAAAATTCGAATTTCCTTCTACGCCGGTCATCTTGTAGATTCCGGCTGCTATATCGGCGTCCGAAAGCGGAAATATGGTAATTTCGCCAGAATCCAAGTTAATCAGTTTCAAAATTGTAACCTGCGTATTCTGAGGAAAGCGCACGGTAATGGAAGTCGCTTTCACATCGCCCGATTGCGAAGGGAAAAAGATATTTTCTAAGGGAATTGTAAGCGTTTGCGTCACATAGCGCGAGTCGTGAGTCAAGTCGTCGGAATTGCTTCGCAGGCGCAACGATACACGCGAACCTCTTCTAAGAGAAGGGAAGGTATAACTTATTCCATCAGTGACGAACTTCTCTATCAAGTCTTCGGGAGCAAATTGCAAACTATCGGAATAAAGCTCTATGGTATAGGTTTTTACTCCGGGCATAGCCGCCCAGCTTACAATCAGGTCGCAAATGCCTATGCCTTCCGACGTAGTCGTTTGTAAACCGACAGGACGAAAGATACGGTCAGCTTCTCCAAGCTCATTTTCTTTGTCTTTGCAACCTGTTGCAAGGACAACTAAAAGCATGTATATACTTATTTTTACAAATGTTTTCATACGAAAATGGTTTATATTTGAATTTATTTTAATTATTTGTAAGAGCGAGTACGAGTCCATATCCGTCATTATTAAGCACATCACTGGCGCTAATCGTTGCGTTGCCTATGGGTAACAGATAAGGTACGGCAGACATTCCCGTATTGTCTAAATACCCTCTCCACGAGATTGTAGTATAATCGGCAGGCGCATTGGATGATTTGTACAAATCCAATGCCCAGTTTTTTTGCGCATACGCTCCTTCACCGCTAACGTAGCCGTTTACATCGCTTTCCGTGATCGCATTTGCCGGAGGCATTAAATTTTTAGTGTCCGGTAAATTCAGGAATATGATAGTTCCGTCTATTCTTTTATAATAAACAATGCTCGCCAGATTGGCGTATTTGGATACTTCGGGGTTGTCTGAATCGATCCCTTGCGCCGCTTTCCCGATATTGTTGATCATATTTTCGGTTTCTATTATCTTTTGTCCATAGTTGTTCCAACGGACAAGATCGAATTTTCTCAAACATTCGCCGCCAAATTCCCATGCACGTTCATTGACAATGGCATTAAAAAAAGCGTCTTTGCTATTCAAATCATTTGCATAATTATATACCTTTTCTGTATAATCGCTTGGATTGAAAGCACGGAGGCGTACCTGTATCAACGCATTTCTCGCAGTGACGGTCGGACCATTCAGTTCATTTTCAGCTTCGGCAAGCATCAGCAACACATCCGAATAACGCATGAGAGGCCAGTTGATACCGGTTGACTTGTTTGATGTTGATATCTGGTCGTTTTTCATCCACAAACGATTCCATTTGCCTATCGCCATCGTGGTTGCGCTTAAGATTCTTTGCTCTGTATCGCTGGCATACTGAATTAGACTGCAGGTAACATCCCTGCGAAGATCTTTCGGGTCGAAAGTAAAATAATAGGTTGGCGTTAAATCGGTCTGAATGGTAGTGGTTCCTTTGGAACTGCTTGTAACCGGTATTCCTACACACCATCCCACATCGCCGCGGCTACCTACTGTTCCTGTTCCAAACGCAACTTCATACAGAATTTCTCCGTCGGAAGTATTGGATTGTATGATCTGTTCACATTCGTTGCGGAATATCTGACCAAAATTACTGTTCAATGTTTTAGGACGTTCATTAATCAATTTCTGACAATAGGCTTCTGCCAATTCATAATAATCTTTGGAAGTGCGGGCAATTTTAGTCTGTCCGTTAATGGTATAGGTAACTGCCAGATTTTCATCATTTGCTACGTCCAAATAATCGTCGGCGCGTTTCATGGTACCATCTTTCGTCATGCCGTAACCGGCGCGAAACAGCGAAAGGCGGGCAATCATACCCAGCGTAAATTCACGGTTCATCCGTTCAACGCCATCCGAAAATTGATTCATGTAGTACATGTCGGCTTCATGATCCACCATATCTTGAATCATTCCGCTGTAGATAATGTTCTTATCGGTTTTCGGTTTATCAATGTCCATTCCTAATTTGATTGCTTCTCTATAGTAAGGCACATCGCCCCAAAAATTACAGAGTAGAAAATAGCGGTAAGCGCGTAAGGTGCATGCTTCTCCCAGCAACATTTTCATATCGGGATTATCTTTATTGGCGCTTGCCGTAATGCCCTCTATCACTTGATTACAACGCTCAATTGCCGTATAATTGTTGCTCCATCTATCATCCATTTCACTCCATGTGGAACACAAACCGCCCTGAAGCGCCCATATAGCGCGGCGATCATTGAACGTTACGGTAGTGGAAGGCGCAGTAGCTTCCACATCGGTATTTTGCATCCATACGTTCGACATACGGGAAGTATAGTCATCGGTATTAAACATGGCGTAAGCACCCAGCAACACCTTTTTGGCTTCGTCCGAAGTTGAAAATACAAAAGTGTTATCAAAACTTGACGGCGCAGGCGGATTTAAAAACTTGTCGCATGACGTCGTCAGAAAAGCGATAATGCCTAAAAACAATATATTATATTTATTCATAATTTTATGTGTTAAAGAGTTCAACATTAAAATGTGAGGTTTAGACCAAAAGTCCACGAGAAGCTTTTCGGATATCCTGAATAGTCAAGTCCAGGAATGAATTGGGGAGAAGTGCTTCCGCGTCCCGGAGAACTTACTTCCGGATCGTAGCCGGAATAATTCGTCCATATCCAGGCATTATTTAATGTGCAGTAAGCGCGAAGACGCTGGACGCTAAATTTGTTTGAAATTTTTTGCGGGAGCGTGTATCCTAACGTTACGTTTTGCAGGCGCAAGAAAGAACCGTCTTCAATCAACCATGAATGTACCACTGCATTTTGATTACCGAACGAGAGGGGGGACCAGTATTTTTTTGCATTTGCGCCTTCGTTCATAGCGGCAAGTGTTGCCAAATCGGTAACTACGGTGCCATCATCGGCAAGGTAGGTGTAGCGTCCGGCGGTGTTCATGTAATCTAATAAATTGGGCCAGTCGGTACGGTATTGTTGCGTCATATTCGCCTTGTTGGCGTTATAGATATCGTTGCCATATACATAAGTGAAGAAAATCGAATAATCGAAATTGCTCAGGAATTGACCGTCAAAACCGAATCCTCCTGAAAATTTGGGATTGGCATTTCCAATAGGTACACGATCTTTATCGTCTATTACTTCGTCACCGTTTATATCTTTAAACTTGATGGTACCCGGACGAATGCCAATTTTCCCTTTGACTATAGCAGCATCCGACGGAACGCCCTTCTTCAATGTATATGTTTTACTAACAGGATCATAGCCTGAAAAGTCATTGGTCGTATAATAGCCGTCGGTTACCCAACCATAAATAATACCAACCGGTTGCCCCACATGGATTTCATACTCATTATATCCTTGCAAATCGGTGCTTGCCCAACCGGTAGCATTAAGAAGAGGAGACCCCAGATCGTCTAAAGCGTCAACATTTGATTTGTTGAAATTGATATTGAAATTAGCATTCAATGAAAAGGTCTTGCTGTTTTGAAGAATCACGCCGTTGAGCGTAATATCCGTCCCTTTGTTGGTAGTTTGCCCTATATTTTTCATGATTTTGCTGTAGCCCGGCGCCGGAGTGTTCACTGAAAGCAACAAGTTCTTTGATGTATTGTGATAATACTCTACAGTACCTGAAACTCGCTGGCGGAATAGACCGAAATCCAATCCTGCATTTTTAGTAACCAATGATTCCCAACGGATATCCGGATTTGCCAGCGAACTACTGGTTGCATAGTAGTTGTGTTGCGTATCGCCTATAGCATAGTTGCCGGAGGTAGATACGCTATAGCTGGGCTTGAACAAAAGTGTACCAATACGGTTGTTTCCCGCTTCGCCATAACTTAAACGCAACTTTAGCTGGCTCAACCAGTCTTTGGCGTTTGCCATAAACTTTTCTTCCGCCACATTCCATGCAGCAGAACCTGAAGGAAAATTACCCCACTGCTTGCCGGATGCAAAACGTGAGGAACCGTCGCTACGTAAATTAACTGTAAACAAATAACGATCGTTAAACAAATGACCCATCAAACGACCTATAAAAGAAGCCGCATTGTCGGGCTGACTTACGCCGCCTGCTGCAGTCGATCCGAATTGCGCCAGTGCAAGGTTTGCAAAGATATCCTGGGGTGAAAGTTGCGGGCTGAATCCATTTGCAGTTATGGTATTGTAATTACTTCCTGACGAAGATGTTTCCTGACCTGCCATCAGCGTGAGGCTATGTTTTTTCCAAAGTTTCAAATCATAGGTCAGCATATTCAGTACGCGCCATGCGTTTGTATTTGTCTTTTGCCATGTTACCAACGGCAAACCGCCACTGTTGGCAACAACAGTAGTGATAGTTCCATTATATCCTTTGTTTTCATTAAAGCCATAAGCATACGTACCTTCTAAGTGATAAGTTAAATTGGGTATAATAACCCAGTCCAAAGAAGAATTGTAGGTGAAAGAGCGGGTGTTTTTTTGCGTCCAATATTGATAGAGCCGGTCGGCAAAACTCAGGTTTGCTTCTATCCATTGATTTCTATCATCTTCCGTCATGTTATCATACATTGTTTGATCAAAAGTATTCATTGCTCCTACAACCGGTCCTCGCGTAACGCCTTGAAAGGTTCTTACTTTGTCGGTACCTCCGGAAGAGCCGCTACCATGTGTTTGCGTATCTATTGTACGTGCATCGAAATAAAACGTCAAGTTCTTGGCAATTTTCTGATTCAACTTAAAGTTCAGCGAATAGCGGCTATAATCGGAGTAAGGCATCAAACCGCCGTCTTCATTAAAAACGCCGCTGACCAAGTATTGTGTTTTTTCATTACCGCCATTCAGTGAAATAGCGTGTTGTTGAGAAACGACATTATTTCCGAACATTTGGTCTTGCCAATCGGTGGCTTGCTGGTATTTATACAAATCCATATCTTCATAAGCTCCGAATTTATTGTTGAAACTGCTGATGTCGCCGGCTCCGCCAACGGCAGCCCACTCATAGTTAAACTTAACGTATTCATACGGATCCATGACTTTCATCCGTTTTGACAAACGTTTTGACTGTAAAAATCCATTATACGATACTTCTACCCTGCCTTCTTTTGGTTTTTTGGTCGTAATTAAAATAACGCCGTTAGCGCCTCGAGCTCCGTAAATAGCGGTAGAAGAAGCGTCTTTTAATACAGTGATATCTTCTATATCGCTTGTCGGTATGTTGCTGATCGTAGATACCGGAAAGCCGTCCACAATGTATAGCGGAGAGTTATCCTGTGTAATGGAACCACCACCATGCACGCGAATCATGATATCAGCATCGGGAGATCCGTCGGTTGTTGTGACCCGTACTCCTGCCAGCCGTCCGGTTAGCGCTTCCGCTGTATTAGCAACAGGCATTTTCACAAGCACATCCCCTTTAACCGTCGATATCGAACCGGTCAAGTCTTTTTTCTTCACGCTTCCGTAACCAATCACCACCAATTCTTCCAAATCGGTTGCATTTTCTTTCATCGTAATGTTGAAATTTTCTTTGTCAATTGGTATTTCTTGAGTGACAAAACCAATATAGGAAACAACTAATGTTTTTCCTCCTTCGGGAATCTTAAGTGAAAATTTACCGTCCACATCGCTGACAGTTCCGGCGGAAGTACCTTTCACTTGAATATTTGCTCCTATAGCCGGTTCGTTGTTATTATCAACTACCGTCCCTGAAATTATTTTTTGCTGGGCATTCGCCAAAAAGCTACAAAAAACAAACAAGGCAAAAAATAGTGCTATTCTACGCATTTTTACTTTGATTTTCCGCATAACATATTCTCTTTTAGTTTATTAATAATACACTTTAAATATTTTTTATTCTATTGAGTTTAATAATTTGTACCTGTCGGATCACCCACTTGGGTAATGCTACCATCAATAATTCCGGCATAAATTGCAGGAATATCTAAGAAATAATCTGTCGCATTAGCAGACAAAATAGCTGTAGCAAAAATTGCAATCGAAAGTAAACTCTTCTTCATAACTCTTCTAAATTAGTAAATTGATAAATATTTTAAAAAGTCTTAATTTTTTTGCAATTTTACTTATTTATTGTGAATTACAGGTAGAAAAATTGGTATTTAACGGTGGGTAATTTGATATTAACATTAGCCCTGACAGGTATTTCTGCCTGAACCTTATCTTACAAAATCCCCTTAGTAGCCGTTGTGGGGGGGACAATCGGCTACTAAGGGGACTATGTAAGATAAGGTTCAGGCAGAAATGCCTATTAATAACCCGGATTTTGCGTTATCGAAGCTCCATTCAAATTAATTGCATTCTGAGGAATGGGGCGCAACGTTTTGTATTGTCCGTCATTTCCTTGCAAATATGAAGCGCTTGGCACATCAGGATTGTACGCCGGCACGTATGTAATCAACTTACCGGTACGTTTCAGGTCATACCACCGGTTGTATTCACCTGCAAATTCACGGGCGCGTTCATCTAAAAGAAAATCAATCGTTGCTTGCGGCGCTGTGATTGGCGAAGCGTTGGAACGAAGGCGAACCTCATTAATATCGGCGGCGGCATTTGTTGCATCGCCGGTATTTATTTCAGCTTCTGCGCGAATCAGGTACGTTTCAGCTAAACGAGCCAGAAAAATATTTCTGACGCTGGTAGTTGTGCCGAAATTGGTACCCGGAGAAGCAAACTTTTTGATACATGGATAAACCGGCATACTGTTGTTACCGCTCAACCAGTTGGTATAACTCCCGTCTCCATTGTCAGCCCATTGAATAAGCGTATTTGCACGGTTATCCGGATCAGCCGCTACCCAGTCATCTACTTCAGCCTGTGTTGTTCCCGGCTTCGGATAATAAAGTTCTACGGCTGTTATTTTTGGAGACGTTGTAAAATAAGAATAATAGGATAACTTCATGATGGAAGTTCCATACAATGTCTGCATGAACGTTTGAGCAAAACGGGTATCGTTCGGATCTGCAGTCATTAATTGATACAACCGCTTGGTTGGTCTAAAGATAGAGTTCATATTGGGTATTCCGTCTCCTATGCTGGCGTCGTTACCTCCCAAGTAAGCGCCAAAATAGCCTCCCTGAGAATTTCCTGCAGAAGAGGAGGGCAATGAAGCGGCGCTATATTGCACGGCAAAGAGCACTTCTTTATTATTATCCTGTCCGGGCCAAAATACGTCTTTTTCAAAATCGAGGGTAAGCCTTTGTCCTGCTATAGCTGCCGTTGCATACGAAATTGCTTTAGTGAAGTCGGATGAAGATCCGCCCGCATTGGCATCGTATCCTCTTGTCAAATAAGCCAATGCAAGGTAATGATTCACAACCTGCTGATTTACTCGACCTGCATCGGAAGCGGCAGGCAATGTCGGGAGTATATCTTCCATTTCGGAGATAATGAATGAATAAACATCCTTAGTCGCCGTGCGCGGATAATTGTTAATAGGCGAAGATAAATAATCGGTCACTAATGCCACATCGCCAAATTGCTGTACCAAATGGAAATAGTAGAAAGCTCTCAGAAAACGCACTTCCGCCATGCGCACCGGATTTTGATTTGTCCCGTAGTGAATTGCGTCGTTACATTTTTTAATAGCTACATATACATTGGTATAAAATGTAGTTACTACTCCATCGGTAGGAGCCAGATTTTGATACGTTTCCAATCCTTTATTGTTAGAGGCGGGAACTGTAGAAGGCAGATATAATTGAAACAAATCGGTACCGCCGCAAAATATTTCAGGCATACCATTCAAAACTGTGCCTGCCACGCCGCCAAAAACATCACGCAAACTGGAGTAACAAGAATTTACTAAAGCATCATATCCTTCCGCTGTCGCATAATAATCATCGGCAGTTGTGTTTGATTTGTTATCTTCTGACAGAAAACCGGAACAGCCGGTTAATGTCAACAGAAAAATTGCTATAATTAAAAATTTATTTCGATTCATAATAAAAATAGATTTTATACAATTAAAACTTGAGATTTATTCCAAATTGACAGGAAATGGTGCTTGGACCATTTGCTGAAGACATAGTAGCGTTTGCCCATTCAGGATCAAATCCCGGATATTTGGTAAACGTAAACGGATTCAAAACATTGCAATATACGCGGCATTGTTTTATTTTTAATGAATGCAGAATACTGCCCGGCAATGTATATCCTAACGCAATATTTCGTATTTTTACATACGAAGCATTTACCCATGCTCCCGGCATTTCATTGGCTGTTTCTTTAGCGGTGTGCCAATAAGAACCTTGTGCATAGACAGTTGGATATGCTTGGCTGTTATGCGAAGTAGTAGTGGTTACAAACATTCCGTCAGGACCTAAGATGGTTGCCCCTGCAGGTATGTAGTAATCTACATTCAATTTTTCACGACCCCTGTCGGAGTAATTCACAAATTCTTCCATAAATGGAGAGAACATGGTAATACCTTGGGCGGTATAAAGATTGGCAGAAAGGTCGAATCCCTTATAAGTCAACGATGTTCCAACACCTCCCGTCCATGATGGATCAGCGTGTCCCTGTACGCGTCTGTCGGTAGGATCAACGCCGTCGCCATTAAAATCTTTCACTTTGGCTTGTCCTTCTGTGGCAAGTATTTTCCCTTGAGCATTTATTACGCGCGGATCTTTTGCAACAATAGCCGCTTGAATATCATCCGCTGTCCATACGCCATCATACACATATCCGTAAATGGAGTTAATGTCTTGTCCTACTATCCATTTTTGAGTGTTGTTATTAATATAGGTATATCCCGGCGTTGTATTGCCAAACAAGTTGACAATCTTGTTTTTATTAGACGTAAAGGCTACATTTGCCGACCATGAAAAATCTTTAGTCCGGATAATATAGGCGTCCAAAGCTAATTCAAGACCTACATTACTTACCGATCCGATGTTTTCTATCAATGTTCCTCCGCCTGATTCCAACGGCAACGTTACAGGTTGTAATAATCCTGACGACAAGCGATTGTAATAATCCACCGAGCCGTTAATCCGGCTATTCAAAAATCCGAAATCAAGTCCGAAATTCAATTCGCGCGTTTTTTCCCATGACAATTTCGAGTTTGCCAGAGCGCCTATCGCGGTTCCCTGTCCTAATATGGAACCGAATGTATAATAAGTAGTTATGTTGGCTAAAGCTTGTGTTTGATAGGAATTGATATTGTTATTTCCCGTATATCCCAAACTTGCCCTCACTTTTAAGTTCGACAGCCAATCTTTAGTGTTGTTCATAAATGACTCCTGACTGATTCTCCATGCAAGAGCAATAGATGGGAACGATGCCCATTGATGTCCTTTAGCCAGCTTTGAAGAACCGTCGGTACGATATATAGCCGTTAGCAAATATTTATCCTGATAAGCATAATTTAATCTTACGGCTGCTGAAAGCAAAGTAAAGTCGGTATAATTGCTGGTTACTTTTGACGTTCCTGCCGACGTACTGGTAGCAGCGCCAAAATTATACCATTTATAGTCGTAGTTATATCCCTGCGTGAAAATGTAATAATCTTCCGTATTGCCGCCATACACGCTCCATAGCCCCATGATGTCGAACGCATGATCTTTGTTGTTCAGGGTAAATTTATAATTTGCCGTATTATCCCATGTATAGCTAAGCGCCGTATTATTGTCAACCGAAGCTTGTGCCGGATTATTGTAATTACCTTCCGCTAAAGAATTTTGATAAAATCCTGCTCTTGAGGTAATAACACTTGGAGAAAAAGTAGTTTTCAATAACAAGTCTTTAATCGGCGAATATTGCAGGAACGCATTTCCGATAGCCGTGATTGTACGCGTGTCATTCGAACTTGCCGTTAAATCGACCAATGGATTGACGGAAGAAGTAAAACCTCCGCCTCCTACCGAATTGGGGAATATTGCATTTCCATCCGCATCAGTCAGTTTTTCTATTGTTTTGCCGGGGACAACGGCTAAATTTCCTATTATTGGATTTAAAGCAGGATCTAAGTTTGTTGCGTACGGCGATACGACAGGGCTCATACGGAACGCATTTACCATAGAGTTATTGCCTCCTGTTTGAAGGTCGGAATAAGCCGCCGATATATTAAATCCTGTAGTCCAATGATTATCCAGCTTTGCCGTCAAATTTCCTTTCAGATTATATTTCGTATAGTCATTGTTAATAAAAATAGAATTATCATTTTGATAACCGATTCCAGCCATATACGAAACCGATTGGGTATTGCCTGCAATATTGATGAAATGGTTTTGCGAATGTCCGGTGCGAGTAATCAGATCAGCCCAGTTGGTGGATTGATTATTGAGATATCTGTCCAATAAAAATTGGCTGCCTCCAAATGTTCCGTTGGGGAAAAATTGTTGCCCGCTTGCATTAAGAGGACCGGTAGCTCCTTGCCAAATCAGATTTAGCGAGGATTTATCAAATACGACTGTTCCATCAGTCTGGTCAGGCGTGAGAACTTGATATGCCAAAGTACGATACTGCATCCATTGCCGCGCATCCATAAAGTCGGGCATCCGGGTCTTATTAACCACGCCATAGTAACCGTCGTAAGAGATAACAGGCTTGCTTTCGATAGACATTCCGGTTCCCGACTTTGTTGTTACAATAACAACGCCGTCGGCGCCACGCGAACCGTAAATCGCCGTAGAAGATGCATCTTTCAAAATATCAATTTTTTCAATATCCTGTGGATTCAAAAAATCAATAGAAGAAGTTACAATGCCATCCACTACGTAGAGCGGATTTGTATTACCTGATACCGAATTTTGTCCCCGCACGATAATGCTGGGAGAAATACCAACTTGTGAAGTAACTTGTTGAATTTGCACTCCCGGCACTATTCCTTGCAAAGCGCTGATAGCCGAAGTTCGTCCGGCTTCCGTTATTTTGCTTGAATTTACGCTGGAAATAGCTCCCGTCAAGTCGCTTTTTTTCATCGTTCCATATCCAACGACTACCACTTCGTCCAATGTGGACAAATTTTCTTTGAGCGTAATCGTAAATGAAGTTCTGTCGATAGGTACCTCAATGGTGGTAAAACCAATGTATGATACGACTAAAGTTTTTCCTTCATCCGGAATTGCTAATGAGAATTTGCCATTCTCGTCACTGATTGTTCCAACAGAGGAACCTTTCACTTGAACATTCGCTCCGATTACCGGTTCGCCGGTAGATGCATCTGCTATCGTCCCTGAAATTGTTTTTTGTTGCGCATTTGCTACAAGGCTGCAAAAAACAAACAGGAAAGAAAGCGCCAGCATTCTAAGTACTTTTTCTTTAAATTTTAGCATAATAAATTGTATTTAAATAGTTCCTAATCCTAATTTTACACATTAAAATTGTCGATAAAAAACGAGCATTTTTTCTATACAAAATTCACCTAAATCTCATTACCAATTTTTAAAATATCTTCTTTGTTTAGGAATGCATAATAAATTATTTATAATGATTTATAGTTACCTCTGCGGTTCTCTGTGTTGCTCTGTGTAAGTGTTTTATTACACAGAGATTCACAGAGAAGACACAGAGTTACACTGAGGTAACTGTTACATGTTGTGTTTATTTTTTATTCCATAATCCCTTTCTGTATTTAAAAAATTTCTGTATAAAATAAATCCTCTTTTTTATTATTACTTTTAATATGTTAAAGTAGAACTAAATATGTTTTTATTTATCCATCAATACGCTCGCCATAATAAACGGTCCCGTCGCCTTCGGATCATTATCCCTGACAGGCTCGGAAATATAATACTGATAACTTCCGTCTCGGTAATTTTTTCCGCCCAGACCTGCAACCGAACAGCAGTTGGTGATGGTAAGCGTTCCGTCCGGATTTTCCTTAACAAAATTCTTGATAAAACTTGCATAAAGTTTTTCGGCTTTTTGCTTGTAATCTTCCGAGAGGTATCCTTTCTGAGCGCCTTTTATCATGGAGTAAATGAACATGATAGAACCGGTCGATTCGAGATAGTTGCCTTCTTCTCCGATTTTATCCGTAACCTGATACCATAATCCTGTTTTCGGATCCTGAACTTTTTCCAGCGAGCTTATCAATTGCTGGAAGATATGAATAATATCCTGCCTTTTCGGATGATTTTCAGGAAGGAAATCCAAGACGTCAACGATTGCCATGGCATACCAGCCCATGCTTCGCGACCAGAAATTCGGCGATTGACCTGTCTGCGGGTTTGACCACCGCTCTTGCTTGCTTTCGTCCCAGCCGTGATAATATAATCCTGTTTTAGGGTCGTAAGTCTTTGAAGCAATAGTTGTGATTTGCGAAGCGACATCGTCAAACAACGCCGGCTCGTTAAATTTTTGCGCGTATTCCGCTAAAAACGGAGAAGCCATATAAATGCCGTCTAACCACATTTGGTGCGGATAGATTTTTTTGTGCCAGAAGCCTCCGGCATCCGTTCGCGGTTGTGTTTTCAACTGATCGCGAAGCAATTGTATTGCATTTTTAATTTTTTCGTCTTTCGTTTGATCATACAGCGTAAACAGAATTTTTCCCGGATTAATCAGATCCAGACTATAGTCCTGAACATTATAAGTTCGTATTTCTTTCCCGTTGTTCAAAAGCATCGTATCGGCATAGCTTTGCGCATAAGAAAAATATTTTTTGTCGCCCGTCTTTTTCCAAACCTGTAAAATGGATTGAAGAACCAGCCCTTGGCAATAGTTCCATCGGGGTTGTTTAGAAAAATCCAGCATCCATGATTCGGGACTTTGCTTCATTTCGGTGTTAGTCATGCGGATATAGTTTTTCACTTTTTCGGTATAGTCAATATCGCTTTTAAAATCTTTTACATGGTTGAGAATCAAGGCAGGACCTGAATCTGGGAATATCCGTACATTTTTGAAATTAACGCCGGTTGCTTCCGATAATTTCGCTCCGTATTTTGCCGTGACAGTAGCATTTTCTACATTGATATTGGTTATATTCATCTCCGGCAAACCATTGAAAGTCATAGCGCTGCGAGCATTTCGAGAAACAATGTCCTTTACGTAAATATTCCTGAAGAGAGGCGTTTCTTCGGTTACGGGAGGAATTGCTTTTTCTGCCGGCGCTCCGTTTCCTCCGTCTTCCAATGCTTCGCTTCCCGATTTTCCTCCGTAAAAAAGGTCGAAAATGAAAGAGTCGGTCATGATGTTAAGCATACTGATACCTGAAATATAAATATTTTCCACAATTCCACCCCGTCCGCGCATACTTTTGAAACGCAAGCCGGCGTCCGTTCCTATGAATGAGCAGTTGGTGACGGAAATATTGCGTACTCCGCCCGACATTTCACTTCCGACTACAAAACCGCCGTGTCCCTGAAATACTTTGCAGTTATCGACAAGTACATTTTCGGTAGGGCGTCCGCGTTTTCTTCCATCGGCGTCTTTGCCCGATTTGAGGCAAATGCCATCGTCGCCTACATCAAAAATGCTGTTTACAATAATTGCATTTTTACAGGATTCCAAATCCAATCCATCTCCGTTTTGAGCGTATGCGGGATTGCGGGAGAAAATGCCGTCAATGATTACGTTCTCACACATAAGCGGATGAAGATTCCATGCAGGAGAATTTTCAAATAAAACGCCTTGAAGAAGAACGTTTTTACATTCAATGAAATCGACCAGAACCGGACGCAGAAAGTCTTTTATAGAGTCCCATTGAGCATCGGTATTTGAACTGCGCGGCACATTCATGTCGCTCATTCCGCTTCCCCGAAGCGATTTTTGCGAAGGATACCAAGTGCTGTTTTTGACAATCCCGCCTGCGCCGGTTATTTCTTTCCATTGTGCATCGGTTACTTTTCCTTTTTTTAATGGACGCCAGGCTTGCCCCGATCCGTTGATGGAACCCTTTCCCGTGATGGCGATATTTTCCAGATTTCTGCCTGAGATGGGCGATTGGCAACGACGGGTATCCAATCCTTCAAATACAGTACTGACAAAAGGATAGGCGTCAAAATCGGGAGTGAAGAGAATCAATGCGCCTTCTTCCAAATGAAGATTAATATTTGATTTGAATACGATCGGTCCGGTGAACCATACGCCAAAAGGAACATCCAGCGTGCCTCCCCCTTTTTTGGATAAGGCGTCCATTGCTTTGGCAAATGCTTCAGTATTCAATGTAACGCCATCTCCTACGCCTCCAAAATCCCTGATTGATACTTGATTATCCGGAAATACCGGAGCTTGCACGCGAGGCATTCCAAATGGAAGGTTTTTGTAGAGATACTCATACTTATAAGGTTCTTCTCCTCTCATACAGAAAGATATAAGAGTGAAAACGAACGATAATAACGATATTTTCCCAATAGATTTTTTCATTTTTTCATTTTTTTAGAGGATACTTTAATTTATAAAACTCCTTGAATTTTTTGTGCAATTCTACTTGTTTTTTGCAAATAGTCAGGTAGATAAATTGGTTTTTAATGGGGTGCAGTTTGACGGTTTTTGAAAAAACAAAAAAATGTTTTAATTTTACCAATTTTATTGCTTGCATATTTATTTTGGTTAAGTGCAAGCGGGGAACAGCGCGGGGGCAACACGAAGCAAAAAAAGACACCAAACCGTTACTTACAAGCGATTTGACACAAAATATAAATTTTAAAAATTACTTTTATTTGCAAATTAAATTTTTATTTTATGATTAAAGTCAGATTGATGCAATATCCAATTTTTATTTTTTTGTTGCGGTTTTGAAATCAGAATTTTATAAGGGAAAAATGTTATCTTTGCGGGTAAAAAATTACATAATGAACATAATAGAAAACAGCAACAATATCAACATTGAAAATTATATCATTCCCAAAGGAATGGAAAAGGAAGATTTAAGAGCGAGGGAAAAAATTATCAATGAAATTTACCGCAAATGGTCTGATAACAATCCTAATAAATGTACCTATAATCTTAATTTAAAGGATTTTATTCATATTCGTTTCGAGAGTATAAATGAAACTGTAAACAAAGCCGCTCGTACCTATCAATCAACGATTGCGATGTTTCAACTGACTGATATTTTGCAAAAAGCGAAAGTTACAGGCTACGAAAAACCGAAACAAAACAAAAATCAGTCGAAATATATGCAAATGATTGTTATGCAGTGGGAAAATGTAAAACTGATTGTGGGAGTGCGGAAAGACAAAAAGAAAATTCAATATTGCATTACGGCAATCACATAAAAAAAACAGGTCTTATTCCGAGAAACGCCCGTGAAGCCTGTTTTTTTGATTTCAAGCGAAATCACACCGCAAAGGTACAACCGTTTTTTTAATTGACAATGAAAATAACAATAATTATTCAAAAAAAATAAACTCGTAATGAAAAACAAAGAAAAAAAAAGCACGGTAACAATGCCTGCACTTAACGAAGGGTTTGGCGTCAGGCGGGGCGTTGCCTCGTGGGACATAAAAACAATGAAATATTCTTTATCCCTTTTATTTTTAACTATATACATTCCTTTTGCCTTCGGGCAGCCGGTTTGTCATTTTGAGCATTATAGCTTGGAAAACGGACTTCCTCAAAATACCGTTATGGATATTTTGCAAGACGAAAAGGGATTTATGTGGTTCTCTACATGGAACGGTATCAGCAAGTTTGACGGTTATACGTTTACAAATTACCGGACGAAACAGGGCGATCCTTATTATATAAAGAATAATCGTATTGATAAGATTTATGAAGACAAGTACGGATATATCTGGCTTTATTCTTACGATAAAAACGCCCACCGCTTCGATCCGCGTACAGAGACATTTTCAGGGTTAAAATCATTCGATAAATACAAAGATTTTACTTTCCTTGTTTCAAAAATAATGGTAATGCCTTCCGGTCGCGTTTGGCTTTTATCGGACGATTATGGCTGCATTTGCGTAGAAGATTCGTTGTTTTCTACAGAGGTATATAACGTTGGAAATGGGGAAATTAAAGGGAAAAAAGTTTTTTCCGTTATGGAGGACAGGGCAAGCAATACATGGATATTGACCGATAACGGATTATACAGGATTCTTAGCGGACAAACAAAATCTTCCGGCTTTTTTGCGGAAAAAGGAACCTATAAACAGGCTTTTTTCTCTGCATCCGAAATGGACGATGAAATTTGGTTCGGTTCTAATAACGGGCAAATATGGAGATACAGAAAGCAAAACGGAGAGTTTAACCTGCTAAAAACAAACACGGCTTCGTCGATTATTGAAATCAAGAAAATATCAGCCGGCAAGATGCTGCTTACTACTTCCGACGATGGTTTTTTTATTTTTGACAAAACGTCCGGAAAGATTGACGCTTACAATACATCGACGCTTTCACAATTGAAAACAAACCGCATCATATCCAGTTATGTCGATAGCTATGAGAAAGTTTGGTTTCAACTGGATTGTGCAGGCGTTGCGAAATTTGACCCCTTGACGCAAACTTTGGAGCATTTTAATGTTAAAACAGAACAAATTGACCCTAATGTATTTCTTTCCAATTTCTTTATTTTTGAAGATAAAAACGATCGTCTTTGGGTGCATCCCTACGGGGGAGGGTTTTCGCTGTACGACAGACAAAAAGACGTATTGCTGCCTTTTTATAACGAGCCTTTTTCTCCGGATTGGCGATTTTCAAATCTTATGCATACGGCTTATTCCGACCGGCAAGGTAATTTGTGGCTGTCAACCCGCTCCAACGGACTTGAAAAAGTGGTGTTTGAAGATGGTTATTTCCGGACGGAATACATAAATCCTGTAATTCATTCGACCATAGCAAACGATGTGCGAACTATTTTTGAAGACAACGATAAAAACTGTTGGGTATCTACCAAAGACGGGAAAATCACGCTGTATGATCCGTCCGGAAATTCTTTGGGTTATTTGTGTAAAAACGGACAGGTCGGCAACGGCGTCCCTCTGAAAGGAATCGCTTATTGTATTATACAAGACACAGAAGGACTTATATGGATAGGTACGCGGGGCGAAGGAATATATACAGCGAAAAAAATGCCTTCTTCCGGAAAATTAAAGTATCAAATTGCAAACTATAAAAATAATATTTCAGATATTTATAGTCTGAGTAACAATTCTATATACTCAATTTTCGAGGATAGTCGCAAGCATATTTGGGCGGGAACTTATGGCGAAGGATTGAATTTAATTGAAAAGGACAGTCTAAATAGCCTTCGTTTTATTAACTACCGGAATCAATTGGAAAATTATCCTATGAAATCAGGCTATCAAGTGCGGGATGTGGCGGAAGATAAGTATGGAAATATATGCGTTGGGACAACAATCGGGCTGATTATGTTTTCTTCTGATTTTCATTCTCCTCAAACGATTAATTACAAAGAATATACCGGTATTTCAGGAAACAGGGAAAATCTGAGGGCAAATGATATTTTTTGTATCTATACGACTAAAAAAGGTGAAACTTATATTGCAACATCCGGAGGCGGATTGAATAGAATCGCGGAAACCGATTCGAATGGATTCCCTGTGCATTTTGATTCCTATACGGTCAAAGACGGTCTTCCTTCTGACGTAACATTATCTGTCATAGAAGATAATGATGGTAAATTGTGGATAACTACCGAAAATAATCTTACGCGGTTTAATCCGGAAAGCAAAACATTTGAGACTTTTGGCAACATCAAACGGCTGATATACGGTCAAACGTTTTCCGAGGCATCCAATTTCCGGCTGCATTCCAATAAAATCGTTTTCGGCTATTCACGGGGATTACTTTCATTTTTTCCCGATCAAATACAAAGTAATGCGTTTGTTCCATATATCGGGCTTGTGCAATTTCGTTTATATAATAAAGAAGTTTCTGTTGGAGAAAAGTCCCCGCTAAAATATAATATCGACGATATGAAAAGTTTGACGCTGAATCACAAGCAAAAATTTTTCAGTATTGAATACGCGGCACTTGATTTCGTCGATCCGCAAAATATTTTGTATGCCTATAAATTAGACGGGTTTGACGAAGGCTGGATTTATGCGGGGAAGCAACGAATTGCCAATTATACGAATTTACCGAAAGGAAACTATGTTTTCAGGGTTAAGTCAACGAATAGCGACGGAATATGGGTGGATAACGAACGTCGGCTGACAGTGGAAGTTTTACCTTCTTTTTGGGAAACTACTTTGGCTTATCTGCTTTATTTTCTGTTGTTTATTCTGTTGATCGCTATCTGTGTCCGCATATTGTTTGTATTCTACCGGTTAAAAGACAAAGTGAAAATGGAGCAGGCGGAAGCTGAAATGAAACTTGGTTTCTTTACCGATATTTCCCATGAAATACGCACTCCTTTGACTATGATTGTTTCCCCGATTGAATATGTCGTGTCAGACGAAACTACCCCGCCGTGGATTAAAGAGCAGCTTATGCTGGTTTCTCAAAATACGAACCGATTGCTTAGAATGGTTAATCAAATATTGGATTTCAGAAAAATACAACATTTGAAATTGACGATTCAAGAAGTAGAAATCGCTCCTTTCTTGAAAGAAATATGCGATAGTTTTAAAGAAGCAAGTATTGAAAAACATATTGATTTCCGGTTCAACAATTATGCGCAGGGCGAAAAAATATGGATTGACAAAGACGCCGTAGAGAAAATGATTTATAACCTTTTATCCAATGCGTTCAAATATACTTCCGAAAGGAAACGGATTGAGGTTAATGTCGCTAAGGAGAACGATACCCTACAGGTTCAGGTAAAAGATGAAGGGATAGGAATAGTGAAAGACAAAATCAAACTGCTGTTCAATCGTTTCGTTTCTCTTAATGAGGACAAAAATAAGCCGAGTACGGGAATCGGGCTGTCAATCGTAAAAGACCTCGCAGATAAGCATCATGCAAAGATATTTGTTGAAAGTGAACTGAATAAAGGAAGTTGCTTTACTGTCGTATTTAAAACCGGACTCAGCCATTTTTCAAAAGATGCGGATGTAATTATAGAAAAGGAAATAAATCAATTACCTGTTTCTGTGGAAGAGAAAATCGAATCCGGAAAGAATGAAACAGTCGAAACGATGCATCCATCCGTTCTGGTCGTTGAAGATGATGAAGATTTGCGGCTTTTTATCAAGAACATACTGACTCCCGATTATGAAGTGTTGTTTGCCGTTGATGGACAGGACGGTCTTGAAAAAGCGCTGAAAGAAATTCCGGATTTTGTCGTTAGCGATATAATGATGCCACGAATGGATGGTTTGCAACTATTGAAAGAATTGAAAACCAATATCAATACAAGCCATATCCCTTTGATTTTGCTTACGGCTAAGACAACCATTGAATCCAAATTGGAAGGAATGACTTATGGGGCTGATGATTATATCACAAAACCATTTAACGTTTCATACTTTCGCGCGCGTATCGATAATTTGATAGAGCAAAGAAAGCGTTTGCAGCAATTTTATCAGTCGAATCATTTAACAATGGATTCATTCCGTCCTAAACGACCTCAATTGACTTCATACGATGAAATTTTCATGAGCAAGGTCATGGAAAAGATTGAACAAAACATGGACAACAGCGAATTTACAGTCGATGAATTGGTCTCTGCCGTAGCGATGAGCCGCACGATTTTCTTTAAGAAAATAAAAAGTCTCACAGGTTTGGCGCCGGTTGAGTTTATCCGCGATATGCGATTGCAACGGGCGGCGCAACTTATTATCGCTAATCAAACATCCATCAAAGAAGTTGTTTTTATGATTGGCATGTCGGATCCAAAATATTTCAGCAAGTGCTTTAAGAAAAAATATGGACTTAGTCCGATGGAATATAAAAATTTGGTGTGAAGGTTTAATTTACCTTGATAAATAGCTTCCACTTTTGGCGGCGAATCGCAGCATCGACATGCTTTCATTGTCTTTTTTGTTATTTTGATTGCATTTATAACTGAAAATTCATTGTAATTACCTAACTTTACCACTGATTTTAAAAATATAATACGATGTTTTCAGGAATAATTGAAGAAGCAGCTACGGTAACCGGCTGCAAAACAGAACAGGATAATCTGCATTTAACTTTGAAATGCTCTTTTGTCAATGAATTAAAGATTGACCAGAGCTTGGCGCATAACGGCGTTTGCCTGACGGTAGTCGGCTTGACGGAAGATACTTATACGGTCACGGCAATTAGAGAAACGCTGGAACGTTCAAATTTGGGTTTGCTGAAAGTTGGCGATAAGGTGAATCTGGAACGGAGTTTACTGATGAACGGACGGCTTGACGGACATATCGTTCAAGGTCATGTGGATCAGACTGCCGTTTGCATTCAAGTGGCGGAAGCCGGCGGAAGCTGGTATTATACGTTTGAGTATGTATTCGATCAAGCGATGGCAAAGCAAGGGTATTTAACAGTAGAGAAAGGTTCGGTCTGTGTGAACGGCGTCAGTCTAACGGTTTGTAATTCCAAAGACAACAGTTTTCAGGTCGCTATTATTCCTTATACTTACGAGATTACCAATTTTCATCAAATTAAACAGGGAACAGTGGTGAATTTGGAATTTGATATTATTGGGAAATATATTAGCAAAATAAACAGATACTGAGAAGTTGTGTGCAATGTGCTGGCGACACAGCGACGGCGGAAAGTGCAAAAAATAAAAATGAAATAATTAAAAAAAAGTTGTATCTTTGTGTTTTATAAAAAGGGTAATAAATTATGGCACAAGTTTCAAAAAATAAAGATTTGCACAAGGCAAAAGATGCCAAGAAAGACGAGTTCTACACTCAATTATCCGATATTGAACGAGAATTGAGGTATTACGAAGGGCACTTTAAAGATAAAGTGGTCTATTGTAATTGTGATGACCCATACGAAAGCAATTTCTTTAAATATTTTGCGCTGAAATTCAATTTTTTAGGACTAAAAAAACTCATTGCAACTTGTTACATTGGTTCGCCGATTGCCAATACGCAACTCTCTTTGTTTGACGATGAAAGCGAAGAAAACAAGACAACAAAAATGCCGCATAAAATAGAAATTACCGAAACCCCCGATATGAACAATGACGGTGCGGTAGATTTCACAGATGTGGAATTGTTGTTAGGTAGTAGTAAAAATCATTTAACTCGTCTTAATGTAGATGGCGATTTTCGCAGTAAAGAGTGTATTGAACTTTTAAAAGAGGCAGATATTATTGTAACAAATCCGCCATTTTCACTTTTTCGTGAATATGTTGCACAACTTGTTGAGTATAACAAAAAATTTGTGATAATCGGTAATGTAAACGCCATTACTTACAAAGAAATTTTTAAACTAATAAAAGAAAGTAAACTTTGGACAGGGTATAGCATTCGTGGTGGCGACAGAGAGTTTGGGGTTCCTGATGACTATCCGTTAAATGCCGTAGGTTGCAGGATTGACGAAAGTGGGAAAAAATATATTCGAGTTAAAGGTGTCCGTTGGTTTACTAATTTGGATTACAAAGAACGCTATGAGGAAATTATTCTTTATAAGCAATATAATTCAGAAGAATATCCAAAATTTGAAAATTACGATGCTATAAATGTAAATAACACAAAAGACATTCCTGTTGATTACAAGGGTTTTATGGGTGTTCCTATCACTTTTTTAGACAAATACAATCCCGACCAATTCGAAATAATTGGTTTAGGAATTTCTAATTCAGGAATAGAAATTGGCGTTCAACCTTACAAAGAAGAACATAAGAAATATCGAAAAGAAATTCAAAAAAGGGGCGCTGTTGATGGCGATTTGTATATGATGACAAACGGTGTTGTTGATGTTCCCTACGCACGAGTACTTATCAAAAACAAAACATTATGAATATCGAACTCAAAGAAATAACAATCAAAGATTTAGCCAATGGCTACCAAGACAACGCCGAAAACGGTGTTGTTGGTTTTGGTGGCAAATTGGATATTCGTCCGCCTTATCAGCGTGAATTTATTTACAAAGACAAACAACGAGATGCAGTAATAAATACTGTTACAAAAAAATTTCCGCTCAACGTGATGTATTGGGCTGTTCGCGAAGATGGAAATTTTGAAGTTATTGACGGACAACAACGCACGATTTCAATTTGTCAATTTCTGAAAGGCGTTTTTACGTTTCAAAATCGCTATTTTCAAAACCTCAAAAAAGACGAGCAAGAGCAAATATTAAACTACAAATTAATGGTTTATCTTTGTAGTGGAACAGAAAGTGAAAAATTGGAGTGGTTTCGTACAATCAATATTGCAGTCGAAAAACTGACTGAGCAGGAGTTGCGAAATGCCGTTTATTCAGGGTCGTGGGTTTCCGATGCAAAACGCTATTTCAGTAAAAATGGTTGCGTTGCCTCTCAAATCGGTAGCGATTATTTGAACGGCTCGGCAATCCGACAAGAATATTTTGAAACTGCTATTGATTGGATTTCGGAAGGCGAAATTGAAAATTATATGGCAACACACCAACACGACCCTAACGCAAGCGCATTGTGGCTTTATTTTCAATCGGTTATCACTTGGGCAACAACAACTTTTACCAAGAAACGCAAATTTATGAAAGGCGTTGAATGGGGAGTTTTGTACAATAAATACAAAGACCAAATTTTTGACACAAAAGCCATTGAAGAAGAAACTGCGAAGTTCATTGCTGACGATGATGTAACAAAAAAGAGTGGAATTTATCCATACATTTTGACAAGAGATGAACGCTACCTTTCCATTCGTGCCTTTACCGAGACAATGAAGCAAAAAGTTTACGAGCGACAAAACGGAATTTGTCTGCATTGTAAAGAACATTTTGAACTTTCCGAAATGGAAGCTGACCACATTACACCTTGGCACGAGGGCGGAAAAACAACCGAAGAAAATTGCCAAATGCTGTGCAGAGATTGTAACAGAAGAAAATCGGGGAAATGAAAATACCCAACTATATACTTTAATGTACCAAGATGACTAAACCATTATTGATAAATTTTAACAATTTGCCCTGTTAAACCCTAACTCCGCTTACATTAGGTAGCCTATTCCGATTTTAGCAAAAAGTTTTCTGGTTTTCTCAGTGACTTCGGCAAGATGCCATAGCCCTCTGATTTTGATTTTACAGATAGCTTTCGAC
>Ga0123357_10000200_pt1 | contig 56395 bp, 29 predicted proteins | sample TergutEmb28metaG_FD_89873 | JGI IMG/M metagenome (GOLD analysis project Ga0123357, IMG submission 89873) | Embiratermes neotenicus P4 segment gut microbial communities from Petit-Saut dam, French Guiana - Emb289 P4 | ecosystem: Host-associated > Arthropoda: Insects > Digestive system > Gut ...
ATAGAACGAATAGGCTTAATGCGAAGCGTAAAATGAAGTATTGGTTATTTGGTTTTCAGGATTGCAAGGCAGGAGCCTTGCTTTTAGCTTCGACGCAGCGAAAGACGCTACGCCGAGCGGAGGTTTTCAGGATTGTAAGGCAGGAGCCTTGCTTTTAGCTTCGACGCAGCGAAAGACGCTACGCCGAGCGGAGGGTGGTAAAAACCCCAATACCAAATAAATGATACCGGGGTAAATCGGAAACAGATGTAATGTCAAACAACAAGAGTTACCGACTGTTGTATTTTATTTGAAATGTCAGTTAGAGCACCAGCAAGCGTGTTTAATTCATCTTTTGTAAAATTAGCAGTCTTTCCATTAACTACATTTCCGTTTAATCTCTGATAAAACCATTGTGGTGTTTTATAGAAATACACCTTTGCTAAATGTGATACTGATATCGCTGGCAATACTTCTTTTAATTTTTCTCTAAGCAATATTTCTTCTACTTCCTTGTTTGTTTCTTTTATAGATTCCAACATGCTTTCAGAAAATCCTTTTTTCTTTGATAAATTATCCATCTCTTTATCAATAGCTGCAATTTCCTTTTCTGTTTTTGCATTACGGAATCTTTCTTTTAATTTCTCAATATCATTTTTCATCTTTTTTCTTTTTTAAGCCCTCTCTTTTTTTTGAGAGGTTTTTTGTTTTTTTAATCCATTTCTTTAAGTAACTCAACCAACTTGTCTATCTCATGTTGGAATTTTTCTTTTGTTTCCAGTGGAAATTTTTTGAAGTACTTTAGATAGAAAAGTAAATCTTTCTCAAATTCCCTTCTTTTTTTCTTTTTCATAATTTCAAATATCTCTTATTGTTTGACATCACAAATGTAATAACAATATTGTTATTGCGCAAGTATTTCATCAATTATTTTTCTGAAAAAATGTAAGATTCTGCCGGAACGGAGGGTTCCAACTCCTTGTTCACCGTAGGTGTGCTGTGAGTGAAGCAACCAACTTCACGTAACTGTTAATAAGATGGTGGAAAACAACCTTGCTTTTCACAACGACAAAAGCAGAGCTTTTGCCGAGCGCAATGCACGATAGACTACGGATAACTGAGGTTTTGGATTTTTGAGATAATTTCATCTTTTTTGTCGGGGTGGAACCACTTGATCTCTTCATCTTTTTTGAACCAGGTCATTTGCTTGCGAGAATAAATTCTGGTGTTTTGTTTAATTTTTTCGATAGCAAAATCCAACGTCCAATTACCATCAAAATATTGGAATAATTCTTTATAGCCTACTGTGTTAAGAGAATTCAAGTGACGCAAAGGATAGACACTTCGGGCTTCTTCCAATAGCCCGTTTTCCATCATTTCGTCTACACGCTGATTGATACGCTGATATAATTCTTCTCTTTCACGCTTCAAGCCTATTTTAATAATTTTGAAAGGTCTTTCTTTTTTTACTCCTGTACGAAGAGAAGAATAAGGCTTCCCTGTCATCAGGCAAACTTCCAAAGCATGGATTACCCGTTTATGATTTTTCAAATCGACTTGATTGTAAAATACAGGATCTAATAATTTCAATTGACTTCGGATAGGTTCTAAGCCTTGTGTTTCATATAATTGAAATAAATCCTTTCGTAAACTTTCATCAATAGTGGGTATTTCATCAATTCCTTTACAAACGGCATCAATGTACATCATCGAACCGCCCGTCATCAGTAGAACATCTTTTGTTTCATGAAGACGGGATATGAGAGTTATAGCTTCTTCTTCAAATTGACTGGCGCTATAATAATCCGATAAATCTAATGTCCCTATGAAATAATGCTTTACATGTTGAAGTCGGGTGGGAGAGGGCGCTGCTGTTCCAATAGTTAATCCTTTATATAGCTGGCGGGAATCGCAAGAAATAACAGGAGAATGAAGGTTTTCCGCCAAGTCGAGGCTTAATTCTGTTTTCCCTACACCTGTTGGCCCGAGTAAAACAACAAGCGATTTCATTTATCAATACGAATCATCGTAAGGATTACCGGCATTAAAACCGCCTAATCCATCGAACCCATCTTCATCAAGTTCATCCATATCGAAATCTTTATCTCCATAGAAATCCTCATCCAAATTTAAATCGGGTGACAGATTGAAAGATTGAGAAATATCATCCGGTGAAGAAAATTGAAGAGGAGGCTTTCCTGTAGATTTTATACATTCGGCTTTAGTTTGGCTTTTACCCGGAATGATTTCATTCAGTTCCATATAAAAGGCTCTTTCGGTCAGATAATCAAAGATATACATAAACTTTTGTCCTTCTTCTTCCAAGCCATCCCTTAAAAGTGTTTTTTCCATAATATAGCTATCTTCTTCCGGATTTGTATCCATTTCGATCAATGTGATTTCAGTTAGCTTAGTCCAATCATCATCACATAAGAAAAAAGAAGTGGGTTGGTCTTTGGCGTATCCGACAGAATCTAAAATTGCATGATGCAGGTCAAGAAAAGTGGCGTCTGCATTGATAGTAATAACTCTTTTAAAGTCATCTATTTCGTCTGATAATAGTACAATTTTGTAAATCATAAAATGAAGTTTATTCTAAATATCCTCTTACTATTCCTCTTGTTGAATTCAAAACAAAATTCACAACGTTCGCTTTTTCCTCTGAATCCGGAAGTTGTGAATCGATATATCTTATTGCCTCCGAATTATTCATTCCGGATTGATAAAGCGTTCTGTATATTTCTTGTACGGTTGCTATTTGTTCTGTAGAAAACCCGCGCCTGCGAAGGCCTACTATATTTACTCCGGAGAAAGAAATAGGATCACGTCCGACAATAATATATGGCGGAATATCTTTTCCAATACGGGAGCCACCTTGCGCCATCACGTGGCAGCCGATTTTAGAAAATTGATGGACTAAAGATCCTCCGCTCAAAATAGCATAATCATCTATTTCCACTTCTCCTGCTAATTGTGTAGCATTGCCGATAATGACATAATCTTTTAATATGCAATCGTGAGCTACATGAGCATAGGCCATCAACAAACAATTATTTCCTACAACGGTTTGACCTTTTGAGGCCGTACCTCTGTTTACCGTGGCACATTCATGAATGGTAGTATTATCTCCAATGATGCAAATGGTTTCTTCTCCTGCAAATTTAAGATCTTGTGGAATACCGGCAATTACGGCGCCCGGAAAAATACGACAATTTTTACCGATCCTGGCTCCTTCCATGATAACCACATTCGGATAAATATAGGTTCCGTCTCCGATCACAACATTTTTTTCTATGGTAACAAACGGACTGATTGTTACATCTTTACCTATAATAGCATCAGGGTGAACAACAGAAAGTTGTGTATTCATTTTATTACATTAATTTTTATTAGAATTATGATGTTTTTATTTATTCTTGACAATTTGCGCCATCAGTTCGGCTTCGCAAACCACTTTTTCTCCCACAAAAACATGACCTTTCATATTGGCAATTCCGCGACGGAGTTCTGCTATTAATTCTAATTTAAGAATAAGCGTATCTCCGGGAACAACTTTATGGCGGAATTTTACATTATCGATCTTTAAAAAATAAGTGGAATAACGATGTGGTTCTTCAATGCCATTAAGGATCAACAAGCCGCTGGTTTGCGCCATGGCTTCGACCAACAAAACGCCGGGCATAACCGGTTCTTCCGGAAAATGCCCCTGAAAAAACGGTTCATTTACTGAAACATTTTTAATACCCACAATATAATTTTCTCCTATTTCAATAACTTTTTCTACTAAAAGGAATGGGTAACGATGAGGTAAAAGTTCTTTGATTCTGTTAATATCCAATAACGGAGCTATGTTCGGATCATAAACAGGAGCTTGTACTTCATTGAGTTTAATTTCTTTGCGAATAAGCCGGGCTAACTTATTATTGATCTTATGTCCCGGACAGTTGGCAATAACTCGCCCTCTAATAGGTTTTCCAATCAGAGCGATGTCTCCAATGACATCTAATAACTTATGCCGTGCAGGTTCGTTAGGAAACACCAGCGGTTTATTCATGATATATCCCAGTTGTGTAGCATCTTTACGGGTAACTCCCATTTTATCAGCCAATTGGTCTAAACGTTCCTGACTAATTTGCCGTTCATAAATGACAATGGCATTATCCAAGTCTCCGCCTTTAATTAAATTGTTTTGTAACAGCGGTTCAATGTCTCTCACAAAGACAAATGTCCGGCTGGCAGCTACTTCTTTCTTGAAATCTTTCAAGTCTTCCAATACGGCATATTGGCTATCGAGGAAAACCGAATCAAAAGAAATAAGGGTATTGACGCAAAATTTATCATCAGGAAGTACGATAATGGAAGATCCTGTTTCTTCGTCCCTGACTTCTATTTTTTTCTTAACGATATAGTAATCCCTGTCGGCCTGTTGCGCTTCAAGTCCTATACGTTCTATTTCATTGGCATAAGCAATAGCGCTTCCGTCTAAAATAGGGAATTCGGGAGCGTTGACTTCTATCAGGCAGTTATCTACTTTATAGGCATAAAGAGCTGCTAAAGCATGTTCTACGGTACTGATTTGTACATCGTTTTTAGAAAGAATAGTTCCTCGTTGTGTTCCAACAACATTTTCGGCAAAAGCATCAATGATAGGTTCTTCTTCAATATCAACTCGTTTGATCTTATAACCATGATTTTCCGGCGCCGGATTAAATGTAATTTTAATATCTAAACCGGTATGCAATCCTTTTCCTTCTAATGAAAAACTACCTTTTAAAGTATGTTGTTTACCCATTTTGTTGTCGTTATGTAAATTTATTTGTTTAATTCTTTTTTTAATTCTTCGACCTCTTTTTGCAGTTGGCCGATAGTACGGTAAATATCGGGTAATTTGCCGAAAATAGCGCTGGAACGCATATAATTTTTGGCATTGATAGCAGGAGAACCTAAAATCGTTGTCGATTCTTTGATGCTGCCGATAACGCCGGCTTGCCCTCCCACAGTCACATGATCGGCTATCTGGATATGACCTGCCGTGCCGACCTGCCCACCGAACATACAATGTTTTCCTATCTTAGCCGAACCGGAAATTCCTGCTTGAGCAGCCATGACTGTGTCTTCTCCAACTTCCACGTTATGGGCGATTTGAATCAAGTTATCTAATTTAACGCCCGAACGGATAATGGTAGAATCCATTACAGCTCTGTCGATAGTTGTGTTAGCGCCGATTTCGACGTCGTCTTCGATGATTACGTTACCGAACTGAGGTATTTTTTTATATTTGCCTTCATCATCCGGCGCAAAACCGAATCCATCGGCTCCGATTACGGCTCCGGAATGAATGATGCAATTTTTACCTATCCGGCAACCTTCATAAATCTTTACGCCGGCATAAATAGTAGTATTATCTCCGATTTCGACATTGTCGCCAATAAAAGCCTGCGGAAAAATTGAAATATTTTTGCCAAGTTTCACATTTTCTCCTATGTATGCAAATGCTCCGATATAAATATTTTCGGCATCTACAGGAGAAGAAGGTGCAATAAAAACCGGCTGCTCAATTCCCCGCTTGGCATTTTTAGCCTGATTAACTATTTCCATCAATGTTGCTAACGCCATATACGCATTTGGAACCCGAATCAACGTGAGCAGTGGAGGAAGTGGTTTTTCCGGCACAAAATCATTATTTACTAAGACAATGCTGGCTTTTGTGTCGTAAATAAATGAAGCATATTTTAAATTAGCAAGAAATGAGAGCGTTCCGGGCTTTCCTTCTTCAATTTTCGAAAAATTGCTTACGTTAACATCCGCATCTCCTTCGATTGTTCCTCTCAAAATTCCGGCAATTTGTTTTGCGCTAAAAGTCATTATTTAATTATTTATGTTTTTGCTTTGACGGATTTACAATGGATTACCACCCCTAAATCCCCTGAAGGGGACTTTTGAGGCATAAAAAACTGTAGTTTATTTCGGTTTTTTCAGAAACTGAAGTCCCCTTTAGGGGATTTAGGGGTGAAACTCCGTGAATAATTACTCCGTGAAACTCCGTGTTTTAAATTCATAAAATTAGTTTATTAAAGTAGAAATTATGTATAAATACAAAGCTACTTGATAAATATGGCCGCAAAGTTCGTAAATTATTTCGATTTTACGCCATTCATGATTACTATTTTTTCATTCTGCTGGTCGATAAGTTCTTTTGTAAAAGCCTTTATATCATCTGAAGTAACAGCATTTAATGTTTTTACATAATCTGTATAGCCATCATATCCGTTACGGTAATATTGCAATAGGATGGATCTCCAATAGTTATTTTCCTGTTCGTTTTCTTTCTGTTTTTTCAGCATGAATTCTTTCACTTTTGCAAAATCTTCAGCCCTCGGCCCTTGTTCTGCGATGTTCTTAAATTCCTTAATAACAATATCATTCAAGCGGAGCATTTTTTCTTCGTTGGTATCGAAAGACATTTGTAATAAAGTTTGACCTTTCGGATATTCCGAAATATTACCGGATACTCCCACGCCATAAGTGCCGCTTTCATCTTCCCTTACTTTTTCCATATATAAAATATTGAGAATTTGGGAAAGCATACTCAATTCAATATTATTTTTCAAATTATAATTGACGTTTCCCGGATAAAGATTTACAACTGTCGCTTTAGGATTTTGAACGGTTTTTTCAAATATGTTTTTATAATTTCCTTTTTTGAAATATAAATCTACAGGCAAAGAGGTTTCCTTTCTATTGATAGAAGGTAATGCGCCTAAATATTGTTCAATCATCGGTTTAGCTTTTTCCGCATCAATATTTCCGACAAAAACAAATGTAAAATCACCGGCATCTTTGTAGCGATCCCTGTACCAATCCATAATGGTTTGATAGTTTACTTTTTCCAAATCGGAAGATTTCAAACGTGCTGTTAACGGATTTTCCCCATACAATACCCGATGAAGCGTATCAATCAATGCGATGGTGGGTTCTGCTTCCTGACTTTTTAGTTGAGATCCCAGTCTTTCCATATAAGACAGGAAAGCGTCATTATCTTCGCGGATTGCCGTAAAATACAGGTAAATCAATTGGAACATTGTTTCCAAATCTTTTACGGAACTGTTGCCTTTGAATCCTTCTACGGTTACATTAATTGTAGGAGAGATCGATACTGTTTTTCCCGCCAGCATTTTACGAAGGTCTACATTGCTGAAATTTCCTAATCCTCCCAAGTCTACGACATTAGGATATACCTTGATGTTAGCGGCTTCTGTTATAGGGAAAAGAGATGTTCCGCCAGGGCTTGTGGCTTCCATTTGGATATCATTATCCTTAAAATTGGTAGTTTTAATGACAACTTTTACGCCGTTTGACAGCGTATAATTGGTTGTGCCGAATTTTTCATCTTGAGTAACAGATTCTACTCGTCCGGGTTTAGGCAATTCTGTAATCAACGGTTCGGTAATTGTATCGTCTTCAAGAGCAGTTAGTTCTGCATTTTGAGCTTCTTTAAACCATCCTGTCAATTCTTCTTTAGAGGGATAAACTAAACCTTCTTTTTCAGGGCCTGTCAGGGCTATTACAATATTAGTATTGCCAATCAGACGTTGGATTTGCTGATTTACGTTTTCGAGTGGGATATTTGGAGCGATTTGATTAATCAAATTATATTCCATCTCTATTCCGGGTATATATCCTCCTGTGGTAAAATGACTTACATATTGATCTACATAAGCGCTGTTTTTTTCTTTATCTCTTTCATTATATGCATCTTCGTAGCGTTTCAATACATTTGTTCTTGCTCTTTCATATTCGGAAGGAGTAAATCCAAACCGTTTAACCCTTTCGGTTTCCTGTGCGATAGCGTTCAGCGTGCGTTTAATATCTCCTTCCTGTGCCACTCCAAAAGTTAACCAGGCATCTTTTGTTCGAGCTACATAAAATTGATCGTATTGCCCCATGGCATAAACAAACGGAGGATTTGGTTTTTCTATGATTGCATTGAATCTTTCATTCATAATTTCAGATCCTATTTGGGTGAAATAGTCGAATATCAAACCTTGTATTGATGCTTTTTTCTCTTTAGGCATTGCATCATTTTTGAAGAAAGTCATGAGTTGTGTACTGGTTGCTTCTTTGTCTGTTGATATGCCTGCCATTGGTTCAATATTATCCGGAACAGGAAAATAAATCCGTTCGGCAGGATCAACCGGTTTAGGTATATCTGCAAACAATGTTTTTATCTTTGCTTCAACCTGATCGACATCAATATCTCCCACAATGATAATTCCTTGTAAGTCGGGGCGATACCATTTGTGATAATAATCAACCAATTCTTGTTTTGTGAAATTCATCACAACTTTTTCCGTGCCAATCGGCAAACGTTTTGCGTAGCGACTTTCCGGCATAATTTGAGGCAATAAACTTTCAAGGGTACGGAACCGTGCGTTACTTCTCGTTCTCATTTCTTCTCTTATAACTCCTCGTTCTTTTTCAATTTCTTCCTCACTAAGAGTTATAAATCCCGACCAATCATGAAGAACCAATAGACATGAATCTATAATTCCTTCACGGGTAACAGGGGCATTTGAAATATTATAAACCGTCTCGTCAAAACCGGTGTAAGCATTCAGGTTTTCACCGGATTTAACGCCTATGGTCTCCAGATAATTAGTCATTTGATTTCCGGGAAAGTTTTTAGTTCCGTTAAATGCCATGTGTTCCAAAAAGTGGGCAAGTCCCCTTTGGTTATCTTCTTCCAGTATAGATCCAACTCTTTGAGCGATAAAAAATTCTGCTCTTTCTTTGGGCAACTCGTTATGTCGAATATAATAAGTAAGTCCGTTATCCAATTTTCCATATCTAACCTTAGGATCGATAGGTAACGGCATCATTGAAGGATCATTACTTGTAGCCGTTTGAGCTACGACCGGCACGATATAACCCAAAACCAACAGGCATATCGTTAAAACTAATTTTTCTCGTTTCATAAATATTTTTCTATTTTTTATTGTTCACTATTTTTTAATCAACTTAATCAACTAATAACTGCAAAAATATGAATTTTTAATTATGTTTTTTATCTTTGCAGCGTTTTAATTTAGAAAAAGAGCTGAATATGAAAATAGAGAAAGAAATGAATATGAAAAATTATAATTTGGTAAATAATCTGCTTGGATGGATAGCATTTGTCATTGCTGCCGCTACCTATTTATTGACAATGGAACCAACCGCAAGTTTTTGGGATTGTCCGGAATTTATTGCTTCTTCGCATAAACTTGAAGTTGGACATCCTCCCGGGAATCCTATTTTTATGTTGGTGGCCAATTTATTTTCACAGTTTGCCTCCAACACAGGCCATGTGGCGATTATGATTAATTCCATGACTGCTCTGTTCAGTGGTCTGACCATATTATTTTTATTTTGGTCTATTACCTATTTAGCAAGAAAAATTATTGTACCGGAAGAAGATATTAAAGCAAAAAATATCAATTTGGGTCAGATGATAATGATTATGGGATCCGGATTAATCGGAGCTTTGGTTTATACTTTTTCAGACACTTTTTGGTTTTCGGCTGTCGAAGCTGAAGTATATGGTTTCTCCTCTCTAATGACAGCTTTGGTTTTTTGGTTAATTCTGAAATGGGAGAGTGTTGCCGATGAACCTCATTCCGACCGGTGGTTGATTTTAATCGCTTATATGATAGGAATATCTATTGCCGTACACTTGTTGAATTTGCTTTGTATTCCTGCCATCGTTTTGGTATTCTATTATAAAAAATATCCGAATCCTAATTTGAAAGGCTCATTACTCGCACTATTACTTTCCTTTTTTATGGTTGCCGCCGTTTTATTTGGTTTGATACAGGGATTGGTAGAAATTTGCGGTTATTTTGAATTATTATTTGTGAATGTATTTAGAATGCCTTACGACAGTGGTGTTATCTTCTATGTTATTCTTATATTCGGAATTATTTCTTGGAGTATTTGGGAGACCATGCGACCTGTAGTTAACGAATTACGTGTCAGGATATTATTTATTTTAAGTGTTGTGTTATTAGGAATTCCTTTTATCGGTTCCGGTTACACGTTGGGAGCAATAATTATTATAGCCTTGACCATTTTCATGTTTTGGAAAAAACCGAATTCCAAAGTATTGAATACAATCTTAGTCAGCTTGTTTGTGATGGTCATCGGATATTCGTCTTATGCATTAATTATGATTCGTTCGACGGCGAACCCGCCAATGGATCAAAATTCTCCTGAAGACATTTTCACCTTAAGTACCTATTTGAGCCGTGATCAATATGGAGAAACTCCTTTATTTTACGGGGAAACTTACGCTTCGGAAGTGAAACGAGTTCCGGAAAATAATATGTGCGTTCCGGTTACCGAGGATGATGGTCCTATTTGGACGCGTGTCATCAAAGAAAACAAAAATGAAAGAGACCATTATTTTGTTTCTTTAAGAAAAACAAAATATGTCAATGTCGATGAATTGAACATGTTTTTCCCGCGAATGTACAGTAAAGATCCCGACCATATACGAGCCTATAAAGAGTGGGCGGATATAAAGGGAGAACGTGTACAGTTTACTAATTGTGGAGAAACCAAAACCGTGATGAAACCTACATTTGCCGAAAATCTAAGATTTTTCTTCTCTTATCAGGTTAATTTCATGTATTGGAGATATTTCTTATGGAATTTTTCCGGAAGACAAAATGATATACAAGGGCAAGGCGAAGTTTCCAATGGTAACTGGATAACAGGAATTAAGTTTATCGATGAGATGTTGGTTGGGCCGCAGGATAATTTACCCGATGATATTGCAAAAAACAAAGGCCACAATACTTATTTTATGCTTCCGCTCTTACTGGGAATTATAGGTTTATTATTTCAGTCATTATATTCCGGTAAGAAGGGAATACAAGGATTTTGGGTCGTATTCTTCTTGTTCTTTATGACCGGATTGGCTATTGTAATCTATTTAAATCAAGCCCCACATCAGGTGCGAGAGCGTGATTATGCTTATGCAGGCTCATTTTACGCATTTGCTATCTGGATAGGATTAGGCGTGGCCGGTCTGACCAGAATATTGATTCGCTACGCGAAGATGAATCCTGTAATAGCCGGTTCATTGGCGACAATCCTTTGTTTATTTATTCCTATACGGATGGCTTCCCAGAATTGGGATGATCACGACAGGTCCCGCCGGTATGTTTGTCGCGATTTCGGATTTAATTATTTATCTACGTGTGCTCCTAATGCCATTATTTTCACTAATGGAGATAATGATACTTTCCCGCTCTGGTATGCTCAGGAAGTGGAAGGTTTCCGCACCGATGTGCGTGTTTGTAATTTAAGTTATTTGCAAACAGATTGGTATGTCGATCAGATGAGAAGACAAGCTTATGAATCTAGTCCGTTACCAATCAATTGGACCAGGTCTGAATATTTGTTAGGTAGACGTGATGCTGCATATATAGTTGAAATGACAGACAAACCGATTGATATAGGGCAGACGCTTGATTTGCTTAGAACTGGAGATAACAGGTTAAGCAAATTGGCCGGTTTCAAGGAACAAATAGACATTATTCCATCTAAGAAGCTTTCATTACCAATCGATTCGCTGGCTGTATTGAAGTCCGGCCTTGTGAAAGAAGAAAATGCCCATTGGATTCCTCGAGAGTTACTTATAGACTTGGGAGGAAAGAACGTGCTTGGGAAACATGAGCTAATGATTTTAGAGATGTTAAATAATAACAAAGACTGGAGTCGCCCGATTTATTATGCAGTAACTGTAGGTTCTGATCAATATTTGAACATGAAAGATTATTTCCGCCAGGAAGGGATAGCCTATCGAATTGTTCCTTATAATGCTAAAAAAGTTGGAAACAGCGTAGATACTGATATCATGTTCGACAATATGATGAACAAATATGTATGGGGAAATGTCAGCGACCCGAAGATTTATTTGGATGAAAATGCCTTAAAGATGTGTAAAACATTCAGGTCTATGTTTAGTGCGCTTGCTGATGCATTAATTAAAAAAGGAGAAAATGAGAAAGCCGAACAAGCTTTAGATCGTTGCACAGAAGTGCTTCCTTGCACAACAGTTAAATACGACTATTCGGCTTTAGGTATAGCTTCCGGTTATTTGGCTTTAGGTAAAAAAGACAAAGCGCAAGCCATTTATGACCAGATTGCCAATAATAGTATGGGTAACTTGAATTGGTATTTCAGACTTGATCCAAGTCAGTTTAGGAGCGTATTCTCATTTGTCGAATTTGATATATATGTAATGCGTGAAGTCTTGTCGGCATACCAACAAATAGATCCAAAGCTTGCCGATAAGTTTTTAGATGAGTTTAATAAGTATTATTCGCGTTATATGTCAATCATACAGTACCAGCAGCAGCAACAGCAAAAACAACCAAAGCAGGAAAGCGATCAATCTTATGATGATTGAACAACCACCTGCAATTTATCGGATGCTCTTCCCCGGTGCAAAATGGAAGATCAACGAGTCGGAAAAATGTGTTTATCTCACATTTGATGACGGCCCTGTGCCGGAGATAACTCCTTGGGTTTTAGATTTGCTCGATAAATACAACATTAAAGCTACTTTTTTCTGTGTTGGAGATAATGTCAGAAAATATCCTGAAGTTTACCGGCAAATACTTGATAGCGGACATGGTGTAGGAAATCATACATTCCATCATAAACAGGGGATTAGTTGCCGGACGAAAAATTATATATTGAATGTTGATCTTGCTGCACGCTATATTGATAGTAAGCTTTTTCGTCCTCCACATGGACACATGCGTTTTAGGCAAGTTCTGAGTCTGAAGAAGAATTATAAAATTATTATGTGGGATGTTGTTTCCAGAGATTACAGTTGGCGATTAAATGCGGAACAAGTTTTTAAAAATGTAAAAAAATATACACGCAATGGTTCTGTTATTACATTCCACGATTCTATAAAAGCAGAACCACGCCTGAAAGAAGCGCTTCCTAAATCTATCGAATGGCTACTGGAACAAGGATATACTTTTAAATTAATAGATATTTAGTATTAGCCACGAATTTCACGAATTAACACAAAAATTTGTTAAATTAGAATTTGTGTTAATTCGTGAAATTAGCTCCGCTGAACGTTGTTTCGTGGCTAAATTTTAACGTAATGTATTCCTCTCTTATTAAACGAAAAGCATTGCAATTAGGGTTTGATGCTTGTGGCATTTGTAAAGCTGAATTTACCGGTGAACATGCCGGATATTTTCGGCAATGGCTCGATAAAGGCTATCACGGTGAAATGTCTTATTTGAATAAAAACATAGAAAAACGCTGCGATCCGCGTTTGTTAATTGAAAATGCCAAATCCATAATTGTTGTTGCCCTCAATTATTATCCCGAAAAGAAACAAAAACCGGAAGCCCCTCAATTTTCGTATTACGCTTATGGCAAGGATTATCATTTGGTGGTAAAAGAAAAACTGCAATTGCTTTACAATTATATAAATCAGGAGTTATTACCTATAAGCGGCAGAGTCTTTTGTGATACTGCGCCTGTTTTGGAAAAATATCATGCTCAAAAAGCCGGTTTGGGTTGGATTGGAAAAAATTGTCAACTTATTATTCCGGGCAAAGGTTCATTTTTCTTTTTGGGAGAAATAGTTATCGACAAAGAACTTGAATACGATACTCCTGCGGATAACAAATGCGGTAATTGTCGAAAATGCCTTGATGCTTGTCCTACGCAAGCGTTTGTTGCGCCAAACCGGTTAAATGCCAATCTCTGCCTGTCTTATCTTACTATTGAATATAAAGGAGTATTGCCTAATACATCATCATTCAACAATTATATTTATGGTTGTGATATATGTAATAAAATTTGTCCGTATAATCAATCTCCCCCCAAAACTACGGTTGAGGCATTCAAACCATCTGAAGCGTTTTTGAATTTAGATAAGGAACAACTCATGCAATTAGACCCCAAAGGCTTTGATGAAATTTTCAAAGAATCAGCTATCGAAAGAATTGGTTTAGAGCAATTGAAGAGAAATCAAATCTAACATGGCAGCAGTTTGCTATTCTCAATCCATTTTCTTGCATTTACAAATGCTTCTATCCAAGGACTTACTTCATCTTGTTTCCTGTCAATCGGATAATGCGCCCATTGCCAAGGGAAAATAGCCCTTTCCAAGTGAGGCATCATGGCCAAGTGGCGCCCATCGCGAGAACAAATGCCGGCGACCGCATAATCCGAACCGTTAGGATTAGCAGGATATGTTTCATAATTATATTTGGCAATCACATTGTATTTTTTTTCGAAATAGGGAAATTTGAATTTACCTTCTCCGTGAGCCACCCAAATACCTAACTTGTTGCCCGACAAAGAACCAAACATTACCGATTTATTCTTAGGTATTTCTACACTTATAAATTCCGACTCGAATTTATGAGAATCGTTGTGCAACATCTTTGTCTTTTCTTTGTGGTTTGGATTGACAAGCCCTAATTCAACCATCAATTGACAGCCATTACAAATTCCCAAACTCAAAGTATCTTTACGCGCATAGAAATTATCCAATGCCTTTTTTGCTTTTTCATTGTAAAGGAAACCTCCAGCCCAACCTTTGGCAGAACCTAATACATCGGAATTAGAAAATCCTCCGCAGAAAACAATCATATTTACGTTTTCCAATGTTTCCCGGCCGGAAACCAAATCTGTCATGTGGACATCTTTCACATCAAATCCGGCCAAATAAAGAGAATAAGCCATCTCACGGTCTCCGTTAGTGCCTTTTTCGCGAATAATGGCAGCTGTTATTCCCGATTTCTTTTCCCTGTCGGCAGAAATACCATATTGCTTCAATGAACCTTCAAATTTCTTGTTAAACTTAAATTCTAACGGTTGTTGTTTATAATTGCTGAAACGATTTCCGGCACATTGGTCTCCACTTTGTTTCCTGTCCAGCAAATAAGAAGAAATATACCATACATCACGCATATAATCGATGCCAAAATGATATTGAGCGCCATTTTTACTTACTAAAATATGACGTTCTTTGTCTGTTTTTCCGATGCAAGCAAAGGCGATTTCTTTCTCCTTCAAAAAGCCTTCTACGGTTTTTCTGTTTTGTATCTGAATTAAAATACCCGGATTTTCGCTGAAAAGTATTTTAATCAGATCCTTTTCTTTTATTTTATCCAAATTAATATCCAATCCGCCTTCCACGTTGCCGAAACACATTTCGAGGAGCGCCGTAATCATACCGCCGGCAGAAATATCATGTCCGGCAAGAATCAAATCCATATCAATTAATTCTTGAACGGTATTGAATACTTTTTTGAAATATTCGGCATCCTGAACAGTTGGCGCTTCATCTCCAAGTTTATTGAAGGATTGGGCGAATGCGGAGCCTCCCAATTTGAATGCGTCAAACGAAAAATCCAAATAATAAATGTAAGTATTCCTTTTATTGACAATTACGGGAGAAATGATTTTCTTAACATCCGAAACTTCTGCTCCTGCTGAAATAATTACAGTTCCGGGAGCATATACTTTCTCTTTGTCATATTTCTGTGTCATTGAAAGAGAATCTTTACCTGTAGGGATATTAATTCCCAATTCGCAAGCAAATTCGGAACATGCTTCTACCGCTTTATATAAACGTGCATCTTCTCCGATATTCCTGCACGGCCACATCCAATTAGCGCTTAACGATACTCCTGCAAGTTTACCGGTTAAAGGAGCGAAAACAATATTCGTTAGCGCTTCGGCAACGGCCATAACGGAACCTGCCGCCGGATCGATTAATGCAACCTGAGGTGCATGACCGATAGATGTTGCAATTCCCGATTTACCTCTATAATCAAGGGCTACAGCGCCTAAATCACTCAAAGGTAATTGAATTTCTCCTACACATTGCTGGCGGGCTACTTTGCCCGTTACCGAACGGTCGACTTTATTGGTGAGCCAATCTTTGCACGCCACAGCTTCGAGTTGCAATACGTTTTCAAGATATTTGTGTAAGTGAGCCACATCATAGACTAACGGTTTGAAATGCTCCTCTATCGTATGGTCGTTCATTACTGTGCGAGGCGGTTTTCCAAAGAAATCTCCGAGCTGCAGATTGATAGGCTTTGTACCATCTTTTTGTTCGAAAACAAATTGCATGTCATTGGTGGTTTCTCCTACAACATACATCGGCGAGCGTTCGCGTTCCGCAATATTCCTGACTTTTTCGATGTCCTCTTTTTTAAGCAGAAGTCCCATACGCTCTTGACTTTCATTACCGATAATTTCTTTAGCAGACAAAGTAGGATCTCCTATCGGTAAAGCATTGATGTTGATTTTCCCACCTGTCGATTCAACTAATTCGGAAAGACAGTTGAGATGTCCTCCTGCTCCGTGATCGTGAATGGAAACTATCGGATTATGTTCTGATTCTGCTAAAGTACGAATTACGTTGGAAGCTCGTTTCTGCATTTCGGGATTAGCCCTTTGCACGGCATTTAATTCAATTCCACTTTCATATTGGCCGGTATCTACCGATGAAACGGCTCCACCGCCCATTCCGATACGATAGTTATCTCCACCCAAAATTGCTATTTTCTCACCGGGTTTAGGTTCCCCTTTCAGTGCATCGCGCATATTAGCGAATCCAACGCCGCCGGCCAGCATAATCACTTTATCGTAAGCAAACTTCTTGCGATTTTCTTCATGTTCAAAAGTCAACAAGGAACCGCAAATCAATGGTTGGCCGAATTTATTCCCAAAATCGGAAGCTCCGTTTGAAGCTTTGATCAATATTTGTTCCGGCGTTTGGTATAACCAGGGACGGGGTTTTATATTTTCTTCCCATAGTCGTCCATCTTCTGTGCGCGGATAAGAAGTCATGTAAACTGCCGTACCTGCAATCGGAAGAGATGCTTTTCCTCCTCCAAGCCGGTCGCGGATTTCTCCTCCCGTTCCGGTTGCCGCGCCATTAAAAGGTTCTACGGTAGTAGGAAAATTATGTGTTTCGGCTTTCAAAGAAATAACGGTCTTAATTTCCTTTGTTTCGAAAAAATCCGGTTTATCGCCCGATGCCGGAGCAAATTGTTCGGCAACAGGACCTTCATTGAAAGCTACATTATCTTTGTAAGCGGAAACTAATTTATTAGGATTGGTTTCCGAAGTTTTCTTTATAAGCTTAAACAGAGTACTTTCTTTTTCTTCTCCGTCGATAATAAAAGTTCCATTAAAAATTTTGTGCCGGCAATGTTCGGAATTGACCTGAGAAAATCCGAAAACTTCGCTATCGGTTAATTTTCTTTCCAACCGTTTACTCAATTCAGTCAGGTAATTAATTTCTTCTTTGCTTAAAGCCAATCCTTCCTGCTCGTTGTAGGCAGCAATATTGTCGATTTCGATAATTGATTCTGATTTCTTATTAATAGTGAATGTCGTTTGATTGATACCATTGTGAATGCGTTGAAGCATCGGGTCATATTCAGCGTCTTGATTAGGAACGCTGTAAAATTCTTCAATCCGTTTAATTCCTGAAATCCCCATGTTTTGGGTGATTTCTACGGCATTAGTACTCCACGGAGTAATCATTTCCCGACGTGGTCCCACAAACCACCCGCTAACAATCTCGTTTTTTAATAATTCAGCTTGACTAAAAAGCCATATCAATTTCTTGACATCTTCCTTGGAAGGCTTACCGGTTACATCAACAGCAATTATCGTTTTTGCTCTTGTTTTGAAGAAAAGAATCATTAATGATTTTTGTTTAGCTTCACACAGATTTCACAGATTACACAGATTTTTAATATTTTGGGCACAAATAACACGAAATAACACGAAATAAAAAGTGTAAATAGCTGTAATTAGCTCCGCTGAATGTTGTTTCGTGGTTAATAATTTCAATCTGTGTAATCTGTGAAATCTGTGCGAAATTATTTTCCGCAAAATTAGTACTAAAAAGTGAAAAAGACAGCGATTTAAAGAACAATTTTACGTGGCTTCTAATACAATAACCACACTTTCATATTCATCATACATAGGAAAGCGAATACCATACTTCATCAGAAATTCTCCTGAAAAGGTTTTATTTTCCCAATCTCCTAAACGGGAATGACCATTTGGATTTTTGTTTAATTCGTTCAGGAGATAATTTTTTTGAGGATCAAGACCTTTAAGAATTAGAGCTTGTGTATTACCATAAATCTCTTTCTTCAATAAATAGGAGAAAATTACGGCTTTATTTTCATTTTCCGTAACATACATCATTGCCGTTCGATTGTTGGTATAAGGTGAAAGCAAACGATAAAGATCTCCGAATTGGACTATTTCACGAATACTGTAATAATCTTTGATAGCTTGTTTTGAAAAGGCGATATCCTCTTGAGACATATCTTTAGGCTGTAAATCCATTCCCAATTTTCCCGACATAGCTACATCAAAACGGAATTTCAAGGGAACAGAACGTCCTGTTATGTGATTGGGAGTTACCGAAACATGACTTGCCAATGCCATGGCCGGGAAAAACTGAGTTGTACCCCACTGAATGAAAATACGATCCAAAGCATCTGTATTATCACTGATCCAAAATTCATCAAAATAGGGAAGAGTTCCGTAATCAATGCGTCCGCCACCGCCGGAACAACACATGATAGAAACGTCTTTATATTTTTCCCGAACTCTTTCCAATACGGAAAATAAACCTCTTACGTATTCAATCCAAAGGTGCGACTGTTTTTCTGCAGGGAGGTAATAAGAACCCGAATTGGTCACAAAGCGGTTGCAATCCCATTTAATGTAAGCGATACCCGGATTTTCGCGGAGAGTTTTATCTACAATTTCATAGACATAATTTCGAACTTCAGGATTAGACAAATCAAGAATTAGCTGATTACGCATTGGATCCAAAGGACGATTTGGCTGACCGATTACCCAATCCGGATGTTTATCATAAAGCTCACTTTTAGGGTTAACCATTTCCGGTTCCAGCCATATCCCGAATTTTATTCCGTTTTTATGTGATTCCTCAACCAAATAACCCAAACCGTGTGGCAATTTTTGTTTATTTACGACCCAATCTCCTAAGCCGGCATCGTCATTATTCCGGGGATATTTATTGCCAAACCAGCCATCATCTAACAAAAACAACTCAAATCCCATATTTGCCGCATCTTTTATTATACCGGATAGAACCTCTTCGTTGAAGTCGAAGTAAGTAGCCTCCCAATTATTCATCAAAGTCATCCGGGTTTTATCACCTTTGTAGATTCCATATTGCTTAGCCCAACGATGAAAATTACGGGATACTTCTCCTGTGCCTGACGAAGAATAGCTGTAAAGCAATGAAGGTGTTTTGAACAATTCGCCCGGAGCAAGTATATATTGTGATGCAAATGGATTAATACCGCTTATAACATGTAGCTGGTTCAGATTATCCACATCAAAAGCAATTCTCCAACTGCCCGGCCATGCTAAAGTTGCTCCAATTACACTTCCTGTATTTTCTTGGGATTTTCCGTCAAGAGAAAGATAAAAACAGGCATGATCGTATTGATTGGAGCGGACTCCTAATTTAGAATCCAACACTTTTATTCCCCTTGTCAATTCCATTTCTTTCATATTCATTTCATTCGCCCATTCTCCATAGAATTGAGTTAAAAAATAGGATGTTCCGGAGAAAAACAAATGTGAAGAAGCAAAATCAAACAAGGTTACAGGTTTTTTTTCCGTATGAGAAATTTCTGTCCATTGTTCTATAATATTTTCTTTTTGATATGCCTTAAAACACAGTTTGACTGTAAATGGGAGATACGTATCTTTCAATGTAATAATAGTTTGTTCAATATTATTTGAAAGATTAGATTGTTCAACATCTTTAAATATCAATTCGGTAGAAGTATTCCCATCCGAATGCACAGCTCTTAAAGCGGGTTCATGAACATAAGAAGCGCCAAAAGCAGGGTATGCCTCTGCTTTTGTGAATAAAACTTGTGAAACCGAGCTGGATGGAAGCTTGTCTCCAAAATAAACCTGTCTCAATTTATTCTGATCATCCACTTTATAAATCAAAACCGTGCTGTTTGTGTTAATGGTAATAAGTTCATTTGCAGCCATAGAACTCAGCCCACTTTTGAAACTTTTGGTTTGAGCTTGAACGAAAGAAAAAGTCAATAAACCAATAAACAATATTAATATGGATTTTATTTTCATTGTTATTCTATTAATACTTTGGCGACCAAGCCATCTGATTTAATAATATAAACGCCTTTATTTAAATCTTCTGTTCCGAATACGGGTTCAACAGATGTTTTTACTTTTACGCCTGCCAAATCATATACTTCAACCGGAGCTTTTGAGTTTAAGACTTCTACAGCCCGGGCGGTTACCAAAACACTTAATTTATCCGTTTTTGTATTATCTAAACCATTACTCGTAGGTTTATAAAAGAAAATACAGTCAATGGATATATCACTCGGACCGTCGCCGCTCAACATTTCAAAATAGTTATTATTTACAGGAGGAACGACACTTTGATTTTGACCTCCGTAAGGAGCGCGTGGACTCCATATTACCCCGTATATATCTCTTAAATCTTGTATCGATATATCAATTACGTTCCAAGTGCCATCTGTTTTAAAATTACGTGTAATATTAGGTGCAACATTTTTAGGGTAGTCCGATAGATTACCCACGCCTATTGTAATTTTTGCGCCGGGAGCCTGGTATCCACCCGGGCCGGTTAAAAACTTCATAACATGGGGTCTTTGATATGTACTTTTTGCTAAGATATGTAACCGGTATTCGCCGGTGACTTTAGTAAAATCAACCTGCTTGGGACTCTGTGAATCAAGACAAAAACCTAACCCAGACCAGCCTCCGCCTTGCACTACGACCGCATCCAAGTACTCTCCTATCTGACCATAATATCCTATACCCGTTCCGGGAGAGAGCACATATTCACTTCCATCTCCAACCCAATTGTAAAGGAAGAAATTCGTATCATCGATACGCAAATCCTGTTCGATATCTGTATAATTAATATTGTACATATATTGCAGATTACTTGGAAAAAAGATAAAGTGAAACTTAGACATTCCGGCAAAAGGGTTATCCTGCGCCAACATTCCTGCTGTTGTAATAGTAAACAAGCAAATAATTGTAAATAATTTTTTCATGATTTAAAAAATTTAATATTAAAATTAGAGTTTATAGAATATATTTATTTTCTCTTGATAATTTTCATATTCCCTTGAGATGTTTTCAAAGCATACAATCCTGCAGGTATTTCATTTACATTAAATTGTGAATATTCTCCGGCTATAACATATTGTTGAATCAACCTGCCGTTTATATCGTATAAATAAGCGTTTTCTCCTTCGTTTAAGCCTGTAATTGTTAATGTATTACCGCTTATAAAAGAGTTTACCGGTGATTTTTCGACTTTATTGATGCTATTGGGCGGTTGATTGAACGGTGTTATGGTAAAACTGTAACTGACAGTACCCGATGCAGGTGTCATGTATTGAGCAAGTGGTCCCGGACCACAACTTCCATTTCCTAATCCCATCTGCATATAATTGATATTCAGGAATATTTCCGGCAGTCTTAAATCGGGCAGGTTAAACATGTGCCCTGCAGCTACCAAAGTTTGATCATCGAAATGCAAAGCCGAAAAACTTGGTTCATCGTTAGAAATAATTTTGATTCCGGTTCCTTTATCATTGGTTAAAGTCAGCCAACGCAAATCTTCCCGGTTTCCCATGCTTTGAGGCGTGAGATAAATTTCTTCCATACCTGTAGCCGTATTTTCATAAATACCCAAGAAAGCGGAACGTTTGCGGTCGATGTAGTTTTCGTGCGGGCCTCTTCCATACCATTTTACATTTTCATATTCTGGTGAAATCGATGCCTGCAAACCTATCCGGCGCACTTGTGATCCCAATGTAATATCTGTTTTCATATCAATCGTTCCATCCGGATAAATCGTATAGGTGATCGTGTATGGAAAGCGGCGTGTACCGACAGCAGCGCTGCGATCGGCCGTAACAGTAACTGTTTTATGATCTTCCGAAATAGAATAAGATACTCCGCCATCTCTCAGTGAATAGATAAGGTCTACGATATAATCATTTCTGACGAAACGATACGGATTAAAATCAAAACCTTTTTGGTTGTATATTATTTCGGAATCGTTGTATTTCAATGAAGTTAATATTCCACTAACCTTATTTATGGCTATTTGAAAATAATTTCCACTAACAACAATATCGGAACTACTATCGTCTAAAGACAGTGTGCCTGTGAGATCAGGAGTTTTTGTCTGTTGTCCTTTCTGCAATATAAATTCTTCGGAAGCAACAAGATATCCGGCATCCGCCCACAAGGTATTTTGTTTTTGTGTGGCGTAAAACAGTAAGACATATTCATCATTACCTCCGGTTGGAGCAGTGCAATTTATAATATATTTTCCTGTTTCAAACGGATTCAGATTGACATTTTCGATAGTTCCTTTTTCAATTTCATCTCCGTTTTTAAGTAAAGACCATGAAAAGTTGAAATTATTCAGATTGGTAAAAGCATAGCCGTTATAGATTGAAAGTTCTCTTCTTTCCAAGTTCATGGATCGAAACTTGACGTATTGATACACTTTCTTTACTTCCGCTAATTTAGCTGTAGGTTTTCTATCAGGGTTAACGAGTCCATCATTGCAAAAATCTCCATCGTTAGGCGTTCCAAAGTCGCGTCCGTCATAGAATTCGTTATCCGGCCGTCCCTGTTTATTGAGGCCCTGATCTACCCAATCCCAAATACAAGCGCCTATGCTGCGTCTCCCTGATTCTATAGCATCCCAGTATTCCTGAAGATTTCCGACGGCATTTCCCATGGCATGTGCATACTCGCACAAAAAGAAAGGTCGCTGGTCGCTGTTGTTTCCGACAGATCCTGTTTCATCTACAGTGGGATACATATATGATTGTATATCAGACACATTGTCATACGATTCATAATGAACCGGACGATCATCCAAGCTTTTCATATCTGCCTTTACCTGAATAAAATTGCTTCCGGCTCCCGATTCATTTCCCATAGACCAGATAATGACCGAAGGATGATTCCTATCCCGCAAAACCATGCGGTCGGCTCTATCTAAGAAAGCCGGCAACCAAGATGAATTACTGCTTAATGTTGTCCACAAACTATGACATTCAATATCGGCCTCATCTATCACATACATTCCGTAATAGTCGCGCATGGCATACATTTTGGGAGAATTGGGATAGTGAGAAGTTCTTACCGTATTGATATTGTTTTGTTTCATCATGATAATATCAGTAAGCATGGATTCTACATCTACGGCTTTCCCCAGACGGGGATGAATATCATGTCTGTTAACTCCTTTCAAAAGAACAGGTTGATCATTGATATAAAGGCGGCTGTTTTTAATTTCTACTTTCCGGAACCCCACTTGCGTAGATATAGCTTCCAATTCATTGCCGGAATTATCTTTTAGTACAAACACAAGTGTATACAGATTCGGATTTTCCGCACTCCAAAGTTGAGGCGAAGTTATGGCTTTTGTGAAATCAAGTTTTGATTCGTTATTAGAATTTATGCTGCTGACAGAAACTGTTTCGCTTGCATTTAAACTTCCATCCGTATTGTAAAGCTTCATTTCAATGGATAAATTTCCGGAAGCGCTTGCATTATAATTTTTCAGCCATGTAGAAATATCCAAGCGGGCGTCGCTTAAGGAATTTCCAAAATTTGTTTGTATTTTGAAATCCCGGATTCTCACTTTGGAAGCAGCGTAAAGATACACATCCCTGTGAATTCCGCTTAACCGGAACATATCTTGATTTTCGAGATAACTGCCATCGCACCAGCGATAGCACGCAACCGAAACATTGTTTTTTCCGGCTCTGACACTGTTTGTAATATCAAACTCCGCATCATTATTGGAGCCTTGACTGTACCCGATATAATTGCCGTTTACCCAAACATATATAGCGCTGTAAGCGCCGTCGAAATGCAAAAAGATTTCTTTGCCCGACCAGCCGGAAGGCAAATCAAATTCTTTTCTGTATGAGCCGACAGGGTTGGGTTCTTCGGAACTTGTTTTTCCAGCCAAAGGTCTGATATATGGAGGATTAACAGCGAAAGGGTAAGTGTTATTTGTATAAATCGCAGTCCCATATCCACACATTTCCCAGCTTATAGGTACATTTATATCATCCCAACCGGAAACATCATAACTATCGTTGGAAAAATCCACCGGTCTGTCCGACGGTTGTTTTACCCATTTGAATTTCCATGCTCCGTTCAAAGAAAGATAATTGGAAGACTTCGGCACAATCCATGGCGTCAAATGATAGGGATCGGCCAAAAGCTCAGCCTCATTTTTATACGGGATAAAAGTAGCTCTGCCCGGCTCTTTATTGATGGCAAAACATTTTTGGTCTTCCCATTCCACATATTGGGAAAAAGAATTGATGGAGAACAACAATAAAGTTGTAAAAATGAATAATTTACGTATTCGATTCAATTTTTCGGTCATCATATCATTTTTTAATTTAATCGTTTAATTAAGCAAAACTTGTGTTCGTCATTGCGAGGGTTTTACCCGAAGCAAACCAGATAACATATAAGCTGGTTTGCTTCGTCGTTCCTCCTCGCAATGACGAGGAAACGACATTCCTTTAACTAAATAACATTCGATTAAAGTTTCCATACAAACACGTCTACCGGTTTTACATTGCCGGTTCCTATTATGGGTTTTCCATTATAGGGAATGCGAACTTCCTTATCGGAATAATTGACCGCTATTCCAAAACCGTCGCGATATTCCACACAAACTCCTTCCGGAAGTTCAAGTATATCCACCTTAGCTTGTTTGAACAGGTTTGCTAATAAATCTTTTTCTAAATCTCCTTTTTGAGAGTCTACGCCAACATAAGTTACAAGTCCTTTTCCTACCTTTTTTTGTGTTATGGCAGTTGCTCCCTTATAAAAATCATTCGAATAAACGGCTAATGTTTTCACATCTGCTTCCGGTTCGATTATTTCCGCCCATGTCGACCATTTATATTGTTTACCGTTCATATTCACTTCACGTTCAATGCCTGAAGGCAACATGTCGAAACACTGGATTTTAGATCCGGTAATATAACTTATTTTTCCTCCGAAATTGGTTTCATAAAAATGTCCGGATTTGTCTTTATAAGCTGTGCGGCAGGTAATTATCAAATTCCCTCCGGCTTCCGCATAATGCAAAAGTTTATCCGTTAATTGTTGATCAACCATTATATAAGCAGGAACGATAAGGAAAGGATATTTTTCAAAATCATCATTTTCCGAAATAATATCTACCGGAGCGCCAAACGTTTTTAATGTGTTATAATATTTGTCAATATGGTTCCATATATCCCAATTACGGCTTTGTCTGTTCAATTCAAACTCCCAGGCATTTTCGGGAGAATATAAAATTGCTGTACGTCTTTTTTCGTAATCAGCCGGATTTTTTGTATTGTCTCCCGCAAACTCTTTACGCAACAATTTTATTTCACCGATAAATTGGCTAAATTCCAATCCTCCGGGAGATGGTGTAACGCCATCGGTCATGATCATCCCGGAATGGTATTGTTCCGAACCATAAAGAGGTTGTCTGAAGCGGTAAGAACAATTGATTTGACTGCCTCCTGCAAAAACATGCCATAACCATAACCTTACGGCTCCCGGTTCCAGCAGAGGATTTACGCTCCCCCAATTTACTTGCCCCGGTTGCAATTCCATTACTCCGAAAACTCCGTTTTTGTCTTTTGGTCTGAAAAAATCACTTGCCAAAGAAATCCGGTTTACATCTCCTACCCGGAAGCCGTTTTCTCCCACGCCATTTTTTTCTCCATAAACCATGTACCGGGTATAAGTGATGAAATCCAATGTGCTTTTGCCCAAATGTCCATCTTCATAAAATGGAATATAATTGGTAGTAATCCATTGATTTGGAGATACTATTTCCCGGATGGCACGATATTGGTTGGTAATAAATCTTGCCCCGTCGTCTGTTACAAATCTTTTGTAATCAAGGATTTGATGAAAATTAATAGACCATTGATGACCGGGAGGTAAATTAATTTCCTCGAAATCGCTGTAAATTTGTCCCCAGAAAGCAGTACCCCAAGCTTCATTCAATTTTTCTATCGTTCCGTATTTATTTTTCAACCATGAACGGAAAAGCGGATAAACCTCAGGATTATAATCATAACTTGGTCGAGGCTCGTTGTCTAATTGCCACCCGATTATTCTTTTATCATTTCCATATCTTTTAGCCATTTCCCGAATCAGGCGAAGCGCATATTCTTCATATAACCGGCTTGAAAAAGAAGCATGTTGCCGGGCGCCGTGATCAAGGCGTCTCCCATTATCATTTACTATACATACTTCCGGATGCTTTCGGACAAGCCAAACCGGCGGAGTTGCAGTGGGTGTGCATAATATAACTCCGAGATTGTTTTCCGCAGCCAATCTAATGGCTTCATCCAACCAGGCAAAATCAAATTTGCCGTCTTCCGGTTCCATTTGCGCCCAGGCAAATTCCGCAAAATGGGTAAATTCAAAGCCCATTTCTTTCATTTTTTTAAAATCCCTTTCCCATTGAGATCGATCCCAATGTTCGGGATAATAATAAACTCCGGTTATACATAAGTCAGCCGGATTAAATATCGGGGATTTTTGAGCCATAGCAATCAAAAACACGAATGACAATACAGTTACAATTACGGTCTTTTTCATAATCAATTTTTGATTATTTTACATTTATCTGTGGAGCCGTCTTTGTTCTGTACAGATACAAAATAAATTCCCGGATTCAAACCGGATACATCCAATCCGGCATTTTCCAATCCTTCAGGCTCGGCAGAAAGCATTATTCTACCGTCGACACTGAGAATGAATATTTTTTCTATTTCCGTTCCCGTTTCAATATTCAAATAATCGGGACAAGGATTAGGATAACAACGGAGGCTATTTACCACTTCCGGATTTTTTATCCCGTTTCCACTCTCTTTATACATTTTAAATATCTGTGCATCTGCTCCGTTAAGAGTAACAGACCAAGAGTTATTGTGTATGGATTTGACGCCGCTCCATAATTCGGTGCAATTATAATCAGTTCCCGGATTTAAGCCGATTCGCCTGAAATTGATGTCAAGGGTTATTGTATTGAATGTGTAGTTTATCAATGCTACATAAATTGTATCCTTATAAGTTGAATAATACAGATTAGAAGCGTTTGATCCGTTGTTGCCTTCTACAGGGCGAAAAGATTTGGTATTCAAAGCCATTCTGTTTATTTCTCTATTGGTCAGAAGTGTTTGGGCTTTTGAGCGTACTCCGGAAGGCCCGTTATCGCTCAAATCATCTCCATTCAGCAAGATTCCGGTGATTACTCCGGAGGTCATTCTTGCCCTGTTTTCGGTGTCGGTTCCTTTATTAAATACTATTTGATCCGGATCATTATAATAATATGCATGGTCGATCCACCAGCCGCCCGTCAAACAATTTATTACATATCCCGTACTTGAAATATTGTAAAATGCGTCGCAGGAAATGCGTCTTGAATGGGCTATGTTGGCGGGAAATACGGGAGAGATGGATAAGTTCATATACATTGTACCATCTATTTTCTCAAGAATAAATTTCATTCCGGCATTGTATGCCTGTATTCCGGTTGTAACATTCGGGTCGTAATAGCTGTCGCCTTCCAGAGCGCCAAGATTCATAAAGTCGAGTTTGACATATTCGAAACCTTGCCTTTTAAAATTTCGTATATAAGTGTCCATAATCGCTTGTGTTCCCGGATGAGTCGGGTCGAGGGCATAAGCGCCATCCAATTCCTGAGGTTTTCCTCCGGCATAAATATATAAATCTTTGTATTTGTAAGTTGTTCCGGAAACGCTGTTTTCTCCGTTTTTGCTCCAGTCGCAGAACGGTGAAAAATAAATTCCGGCTTTTTGTCCTTGACTTTTACAATTATTTACAAAATTCATGAGTTCGTTGGCCGACATATTGTCCCAATAAGAATCCAATCCGATGTATACCAATCCATCTTTACCGGCAAAAGAATTGTTTTGTAAGGTTGAAGCAAAATAGTTGCTCACCTGCACGGCTTTGGCATAAGAGATATTACTGCGGAGTTCACCCCAACTGTTCCATCCAAAAGGTTTGCCGCCATCATACGGTAAACGAGGAGCGACAATTGTATTGGCATCTCCGTAAATTTCCATACCGGAACGCCAATCGTCAAAATATCCGATAAACATCAAAGGAGATTTCACAGAAGTTCCTTTTACTGCTCCATGCGGATTGGTATCCCTTGTTAAAGAGGAAGTGATTCCTCCGAAAGCTTCAATTTTTGTAATTGTATTTGGTCTGGTTGTAGTTATGCGTATTCCCGTTTTCCAATTGTCGTGTTCTACCGAACCGATGACAAGACCGTTACGGGCTATATTGTCATAAAGTGCTCCTACCTCGTAGCTTGTAGTTGTTGAACCGAATGTCGATGCGCCGAACCGGACGCCGCTGTCGTTATCCCAAGGCACCGTCAGCGATTGGTTGTCTCCTGTGGCTGAAAGGAAAGTAATCGGGGAATCCATATAAACAGGAGCGATATAATTACTTCTTATCTCCGATTCTGAACTTAGAATTACTTCTGTAAGCAAATAATCTTTATCCGGATAGCTGTAAAATAGTTGTGTAACTTTTGTGTTTTCGCTTTGCAAAGTTCCTTCTATTTGCAAAGCTTGCCCTTCTCCAAATGCAGAGCTGACTGCTTTTGTTGTGATTTGACGATCGGTCAACTGGGAACCCCAATATTGGGTATCCCCGACTTTAAATGTTATTTTTATTTTATCGAGAGTCAATTGATTATTTGATATACCGACATCTCCCGAAGCATTATCGACACTGATATTCCATTTACCTAACGAGTATGATGAAGTGTTTGCTGTAGCCGGAACAATTGGAAATCCAAATAGTATCAGGCAAAGTAATGATTTAATCAAAGCTCTCATAACTGTAATTTTTGTTTATGGTGTATAATATTTTTTAAACACGGAGTTTCACGGAGTAAATATTCACAGAGTTACACGGAGTTTTTATATTTAACTCTGTGTTACTCCGTGAAAAAAACTCCTTTTAACTCCGTGTTTAAAATAATTCATTGCGAAATGGAAGTATTTACTCCTTTTATTTTAATTTTACTGTTTTCACTCCGGAAGCAGTTACTACCTTCACAATACTGATAGAAGGCGATTGCACAACACCAACGGCATAAGTTGTTTTACCGACTTGCGTATTGGCATAAAGCAGCATACCTTGCGTATTGTAAACAAAGACTTGCTGAATTGCTTCGGCAGCTTGCAAACGGATAACATCTCCTTCGCGATAGACCTTTACCTCCGTTGAAGTTGCGTCTTTCAAAGAAGTCGCTACATCATTGGCATAAAGAATTTCAAAACGATCACTGTTAACATCTCCAACTACGGGAACAACAATGGGAGCATCGGTAGCGCTTTTTAATGACACCTCTCCTTTCAAGTAGATTTCTGTCCCGTCAGTGTTATCCAACAAGTTAATATAATTGGCATCACATCCGTTTACATCGAGAGATAAATTCATAGCTCCGGTGAAAGTTGTTGTAAGCTTATCCAAACTAACACTTGCTGCTCCTATGTCGGGAATAGTACCCGGCTTTAATGCATTGATATCGATTAGCATGGTTGCACCGGCGTAGTTCAACAATCCGGGATTTTCGATATTGGCGCCATATTCAAGCGTAATGTTATGACAGTCGTTATAAGTATCCGCATCTTGGCTCGGAGAATAAAAAGGATTATTGTTATCCAAAGCAGGATAACTGCTCAAGCCGGCCGGAAGATATACATCGGAAGCTTCAAACGGCGGCACATTATTTGTCCAATTCGCCGAATTATTCCAATCGCCGTCTCCAGCTAAGCCTGTCCATGTTCCATAGGCAGGAATAGCGGAGCGAGAAGTTCCGTCGCTGTTTATGCAAATTTCGTCGAGATATAAATCCTTATTCCGGTTACCGGAATCACTCGGATCAATATCAAAACGAAGATATTTAACGGCATTGCCTATTAGCCGTCCGCCATTCCATGCAGTCAGGTCGAAGACAAGGTCATACCATTTTGTATTATCAGCGGAAAATGGCGACTGGTCGTTCCAATTATCTGCCAACCACCACTCGGGGTTCTGTGTGTAATCGCTAAGATTCGGGTCTCCACCATCAGGATTAAGATACAACTTTGGAGCATGCAAATTACTTTTCATAAGAATATGCAGATACTTGTTAGTAGTTTCATTTACGATAAAGGGTTTATCAAATATTACAAAAAAACCTCGTGTCCATTCGGCTGTCGATTCATTATTTGTAGATATATGTACGACTTTATTTGTATTATTCAGTGTCGTTTTCAAAGGATTGTCGTCTATCCCGTCTGTTCCCTTTAAGATAACTGAAGATCCTGCCGGAACAATCCTGGCAGAAACGCCGCCTGCTTCAAAATTAGCAACGATAGGAAGGAAATTATATTCACTGAGGCGAGTTGGAATAGGAGTTGGAATGACAGTACGAGCGCTGAGATCCGTGCTCAAAGCAATTTCGCCAAAATAGAAATCTTGGTCTATATTGCCACTAACCGACATGTCAATAGAAATCAAAAGGCTTGTCATTTCCACAGGGTCTTGTGAGTTTTCATACATACGTCCTCCCGCCAAATCAATCACATAGTCGAACCATTCTCCATTGGGAGGATAAAATTCCAAATAACGCCAAGGATCGCCCCAATTATTGTTTACAACCCAGTTGAATTTGGCTCCGGCAGGCGCTTTAATAGCAATATGCAAATACCGGTACGTATCGCTTGTGACAGGAGTGTCGAAGTTAAAAAGAATTCCATTCATCCAACCTCCTGCATATCCGGGATCTGTATGGAAAGTTAAAGCTTGTGCGTAATTATTTGTAAGGGCGCCGGAAGCTGGCGTAGGTACAGAGATTAACGATAATCCATTTGTCGTAAATCCGTTGCCAGATGTTATTTTATTACCACTATCGTCTACAAGAAAACAGTTCGCCAATTGGCTATCAGATTGGAAATTGAATAGCACATGTTCACCAGCCTGAACGTTCCAACTAAACAGAGCGAACGCTCCTACTAAAAGTAAATAAATTCGTTTCATGATATAAAAAATTAGAAAATTAGAAAATCAGTTTCTTTACCACAGAAGCATTAGCTCCCGTTACTTTAACAAGATATACGCCTTGAGCTACCGGGTATTTACCGGAAGACAGGGCAGCGCAATTTCCTTTTTGCAGAATTTGTCCGTTAGGTGCAACAATTTCAAAAGCAACGGCGGCGCTTGTATTGTTATTAATTACAAGTTCTCCGTTTGCAGCGATAACATCAACAGCATCTATTGCTTGAGTTTCAATGCCTGTACCGCCAACTTTGGAAAAAGCGCTACTCATAAATGCCTGGTCTACCGCTTGCACGCCAAATTCATAAGAGCCTGCCGGCAACGTAAGCGTGTGGCTGGTGGCAGTGATATACGGAACAATTCCGGCTACTTTAATGTTTCCCGTAGCAATATTTGCTGGAACAAAAGAAAAGACTTTGCCATCTGAAGATTTAGCATAAATATTATACCTGATGGCGTTTTGAGGAGTCTTGTCATCTGTCGATTTATTCCAAGTCAACGTATATTGATTACCGTTTTGTTGAACAGCCAAACCGGAGGGCATGCTCGGAGCAGCGTTGGTACCTTGCGTTTTATTATTCAATCCGATACCGCCCGCATGGTCGCCGACAGTAACTATATCCAATGCGCCATCGTTATTGAGATCGACCAACAGAGCCGACGCATTTTTGACAGCTAAGCCCGCTTGGAAATTTGTAATCGAAAAGGTATTATTTCCGCTGTTGTAGAAGAACATACCTTCTTGCGCACCATTGTTTGACATCCATCCTGTCGCAGCTATGCTGTTGAATCCCGAATAATTGATGTCTCCATACGCTGCCGACATAGAATTTTCTCCTATCAATCCGGAATCCGCTATATATGAAAACGCTCCGGCTCCTTGATTGATATATAAGGCTCCAAACGGCCAATGCATTCCACTGTCTACAATATCCAAATATCCATCGCTGTTCATATCGGCAAAGAAAGTCATACCGCCCGATTCACCGGTTGCTGTTCCCGGAAGAGCAAGAGGCGCTTTAGAAAATGTACCATTGCCATTATTTTGATAAAGCAGCGTCTGGGGTGTTCCGGAAGTCGAACCCATGCCGGACATTACCAAATCCATAAATCCGTCGTTATTGAAGTCGCCCCAGCTGGCAGAACCGCCGCCTATTTTGTCGAATCCGGCATCTACCAAGCTAAACGTTCCACCGTTGTTTTTATACAGATTGGTAACAGCAGCTCCTGAGGCATCAAATCCGCAAATCAATAAATCCGTCCATCCGTCGTTGTCATAATCTACAGGGAATAACAGTCCTCTTCCATAAACTCCATCTGCTCCCCAAACTCCCGTTAAGCTCGACGATAATGAAGCGCTAAGGACAAAAAGGTAACCGGGAGCTCCCGAATTCAGATAAACCTGCGTTTTAACTGTTGCAGTATTCCTCTCTTGCCCGGTAACAACCAAGTCTAAGTTTCCATCATTATTGATGTCCATAAATACAGCATCACCATAATAGAATTCCATCGAAGGTTGAGTTGCGTCCGCCGTAAGCGTTCCATCACCTTTACCCTTAAAGAATAGCGCCGACCAATTCGACCATAGATGACCGTCCCAAGGTGAAAGATAAAACAAGTCCATATTACCATCGTTATTATAATCTCCGGAAATTACCCGGGTATGTGCTTCATTGGGTAATACTACGCCGAGATTTGCGATGGTAAAAGTTTCATTTGCTGCGAAAGAAGTCATGCTTACACACGTAAATAGGAGTAAAAAATTTCTTGCTTTCATGCTTTAATAGTTTTATTTTAATTGTTATTTATATAATTTTATTTGACCATTTTTTTAGTATAAACACCATTTTTACCGGCTACTTTAATTATGTACATGCCGCTTGCAGGCAATGTATAAGAAATAGACGACAAAGAAGCGCATGCGTCTCTTTTTATTAATTGTCCGGCCATGTTAATACATTCGAAAGAAACATTATTTGTTGTGTTATTGTTAACAATAACTTTTCCATCGATTACATCAACAGAAACATTATCCAAAGAGGCTTTGTTTATACCTAAGGCGTCTTGTCTTGCAAATGCGCTACCGGTAAAGGTTTGATCGACAGCTTGCACTCCAAATCCATATTCTTCTCCTTCAGGCAAATTCAATGTGATGCTGTTAGTCATAATATAAGGACGCATACCGGCTACCTTAATTTTTCCTGTCCAGATATTTACCGGCACATACGAGAATATTTTCCCGGAAGAAGTTCTTGCATAGATATTATACATGATAGCTTCTTTTGGGGTATGATCGTCTGTAGACTTATCCCAGCTCAATGTATATTTCGTTCCGTTTTTGACAACATTAAAATTAGTTGGCACAGAGGGAGGATTGTTTGTCCCGCAAATTTTTTCATTAATTGCCAAAGAATTAATCCAACACGGGTTGTCGGTCGAACCATCAACACCACCTTCACGCCATCCGAAATTAGCTAAGTCGAGGGAGTTGTCATTATTGATATCCACTAAAGCAGTGAAAGCGGCGCGCGCCCGAATCATTTCCGGCAATTGAGCGGTTTGGAACGTGTTGTCTGTGTTATTGTAGAAAAACAGAGCGCCCAAATCTCCACCGATACTCCATCCGGTCAGTACAATATCATTATATCCGTCGTTATTCAAATCGCCATAATCAGCAGCCATTTGAGTACCTCCCTGTAAATTGGAACCTTGTTTCAATGTGAAATTTCCATTGGTATCATTTATGTACAGGTTTCCGTACACTGCGCCATCCACTGTATTGAAATCTCTTCCGGTTTCAACAACGTCGAGGTATCCGTCGCTATTTGCGTCCATAAAGAAAGTCATACCGCCGGCAGAACCTCTTCCTTTGAAAGAAGATCTGGTAAATGTGCCATCGCCATTGTTTTTGTAAATAAGGGTTTGTGATATATCAGCCGGATTATCCGTATAGCCGTTTGTCAATAAATCGACAAGACCATCTCTGTTGTAATCTCCCCAACTGCAAGTTCCGGCCGACATTGGCATGAAGTTGCCTCCGCTTACGATTTTATCTTGCAGCGTAAATGATGTACCTCCATTGTTTTTGTACAGATAAAGTACGCGGGCGCCTCCACTCAATCCGTTTATCAATATATCAGTCCATCCGTCATTGTCATAATCTACAGGATAGAGTAAAGTTTTCGGATTGTCATTGTATTCGGCAAATACACCGACCAAACCCATACTAAGAGTTGGATTATATATAAATTTATAATCAGGCGCTCCCGAATTGAGATATACATCAGCATAGCATGACCAGGCTCCTCCATCTGATCCGGTTATAATCAAATCGAGATTCCCATCGTTATTAATGTCCATAAACGTGGCGCCCGGAAGAGTAAAATAAGAAATTACATCTCCGGTTGCATCAGTCTGCTTTGTGTCTTCGGTAAATGTATTATCTCCGTTATTCAAGTAAAACTTCAATACAACAGGTGCTGAATCACCCGTTCCTCCGGCATACAAAACATCGAGTAAGCCATCGTTGTTGTAATCACCCCAAGCCATTGTAGCGCCTTCGGTAGTGGGTAGAGCCGCACCACTTTTCACGGGATTAGATAAAACCGTGAACGTTTCAACAGGAACTGCGGCAAAAGAAGCCAGGCACATTCCCGAGAATAAAATTAAAAATAGTTTTTTTGTTACCATAACTTTTAAAAATTAATTGGATTAAAAAATATATGTTAATTAATGTCTTATTCTATTGCAACCGTGTTAGGAACCGATTCCCAATACGGATTTTGGTAAATCGGAGATGTCGAAACATCTTTCGGATCGGAAGCGGTCAATTGCATATCCAGATAATTGATCGGGCTCAAATAATGCGCTAATCTCCAGGTTAAACCATTATATGCAAGGTTTGTATTGAGAATTTGGTAAGGCCTCAAATATGGGCTTTTGGAGGGAGCCGATACATTGGCAACGGTGAGACTTCCGTCTTCACTGTATTTCAACAGAGTTGAACCGGGACGGCTTCCGGCATACCAATATTGCATAGGTCCCCAAAGTTTGAAACCCTCGATTTGGTAAGGATTATTTACTAATTGATCTAATGAACGCCAGCGTTTTAAATCATTCCTACGAAGGCCTTCCGCCATTAATTCGCAGCGTCTTTCTCTACGGATATTATATAATACCTTATCAGTCAGTACGGCTCCCTGCGAGTAAGCTCCCCAATCGTTTAGCGCTTCCTGAGCCATATCCGTATTACTGATAGTTTTGTTATAATCGGGATCTACTTTTGCTCTGGTGCGTATGGCTTTCCAATATTGGTCTACTTTACCTCCGATATTGCCATATCTTTCATAATAGGCTTCCATATAATTCAGATATGCTTCGGCAGCGCGAAATTCAATACAACCTACCGAACCTTTGCCACTGACATACTGCAAACCATCGGGATTCCAACCTTTGCGGCAAGCATATCCGGTATTGTAACCGACTTCTCCGCTCAGAGTTATAATATCGGGATGCGGCTCGATGCTGTTTCCATGATCTCCCAAATTTTGGTTCAGATATTTATTGACCTGATAGGGTTCCTTGATAAACAGGACAGCTCTTCCATCTCTGTTTATCCTGATATATGAGATAGAATCATCACCTGCATAACCCGACCCCGGAGCATATATCGGCAAACCGTTACTCATCAGGAAATTATCGACCATTCCTCGTGTCAGTCCTGTCAGGTTTCCTCCCGCAGCTGCATACACAGCTACATTATTCGTTAATCCCAAAGATATGCTGTATTGTCTCCAAAGCATAATTTCGGGATAGGCCGACATATCTACAGCGCCATACATTTCCAAATACGGATTTTGTTCACCTACAGATTGAGGTACGATTCCCGTATTGTCAGTTAAAGGAATTGCAGAAGCTACCACGTCAGCGGCTTCTATCGCTATTTCTAAAAAATAATTGCTTTCATTGTCAATACTGCCTGATGGGTATTGATAATTTGCGTTGTAATCTTTGGTCGCTCCCGGCCAGCCCGGTCCATTGGGAACAAATGGAGTGCCCTTGAAGTATTTCAACCAGGTGCCTTCATATAAAGCAACTCTTGATTTCAACAGTTGGGCAACCGGAACGCTTATTCTATTATTTTGTCCATCTATTGATTTGGGACTTAAAAAACTAATAGCTTCATCCAAGTCGGACAAGATAAAACGGACTACTTCATTTCGAGGCATTCTCTTGCTTGCATCAGTCAGCACATCGATTTTATCCGGTAATATGTGAGTGATAATAGGGAAATCACCCACTTTCATAACTCTTTCGGAATACAAATAAGCTCTGAAAAAGTAGGCTTCTCCTATCGCTTGTTTGATATGTGCTTCATCTCCTGTTATTTGGCCGGCTTCCCAAAGCGGCAAAACGGTTTCAATAAAATAATTCACGCGATAGATTGCATCAAAATACCAGTCCCCTTTTTCGGCAGGCACCTTTAATTGACCGGTTACGAAAGAATCATCACAGGAAGAACCGGCCATATTGTCGGAATTTCCATCTGTTTGGTAAATACCATACGTCCAGTCGCTATTTCCCGGCAGGAAATCCGAATAAAAAGGTATCACATACGACTGCAATTGTTGATCTGTACGAAAGTAATTCTCAGGGCTTGCCAGCGACTTTGGCGGTATACCCAAGAAGTCGTTACAAGATACTAATCCGAATAAAACAAGGGCGGCAAGCAGTATATTAATTGATTTTATTTTTTGAGTATTCATTTTTTCAATGTTTTTAGAATGAAAGATTAAGACCACATGATACGACTTTCGACAAAGGATAAACGCTTCCGCCCCAACCTCCGCCTATTGTTTCCGGATCAAATATTTTTGTCAATTTTGTTCCCGTCCATATATTTTCGCAGGAAACATAAACCCTCAAGTTAGAGATTTTCACGTCTTGAGTCCATTTTTTAGGGAATGTATATCCTAATTGCAGGTTTTTCAACCGGATGTAAGATGCGTCCAGCAAATAGCCTGTTTGAGTTTGCTGATTTTTACTATCTCCGAATAAGGGGCGGGGATAATAGGAATCCAAATTAAGTCCCAATCTATCATCGGGATTATCCCGGAAGTAATCTAAATGTTCGGCATAACAGGTAGACCACCATTGCCCCCATTCTCCTGCACCCCAGAAATAATAAGACTTGGTCACCCAATCCCGTTTAAGAACTCCCTGGAAAAATGCACGAATATCAAAACCTTTATAATCGGCCGACAAATCAATTCCAAATAAATAATGGGGATCGCTGTTTCCTATTACTCTCAGGTCGCCATGATCTTCCAGCGTGCCTGCGCCCGGATCCACTTTCCCGTCTCCGTTTAAGTCGCGGTACATGATATCGCCTGCTGTCCATTGCTGGCCGAGAGCTTGCTGCCCGCCGTTAGGCAAGCTTGCCAAATGGGCGTTCATTTCATCTGCTGTTTTTGCAATACCAATCGTTTCATATCCCCAAATTTCGCCTAATACTTGTCCTGTATAATAACGACGATCACCGCTCAAATCCAAATCCAACGTTTTGATAGCATTGGGATAACGGGTAACAACAGTTTTCGCGTCCGACAAATTAACTCTCACTGAATATCCCAATCCGTTCATCAAGCGGTCTTGCCATCTGAAATCCAATTCCCAGCCATTTGTTCTTAAATCCGTATTGTTCATTAGAGGAGGATCTGTTCCAAAATTAGAAGGCATTTGTGGCGCCGGCCCTAACATATCCAATGTGTAACGAACATAATAATCTCCCGAAAAAGAAAAACGGTTATTCAGCAAATACATATCCAAGCCGGCATTAACGGTTTTTATTCTTTCCCATGTCAAACTCTCTGTTATCAAATTCGGGGCATAAGACGTGTTTTGACGTATTCCATTGAGTAACCATGTGGAGTTTGCTGCGCTTACAGGTACAGATAAATAAGTCGGGTACCAATTATTTGTGTTTTGATTACCTAAGGCTCCATAAGACGCTCTTAATTTCAACATATTTATATGCTCTTTCAGTGATTCCATAAAACTTTCATTGGCGATATTCCATCCTAAAGAGAAAGAAGGGTACCAATTCCAACGTTGATTTTGCCTATAACGTGAAGTTCCGTCATACCGCAAGTTGCCTTCCACTAAATATCTTTCTTTATAATCATAATTAAGCCGGCCGTAATATCCTGCTGTAGCCCAATCATTCAGGCTTCCGTTCATCCATGGATTCGTAAGATTTCCTGAATTATCCGTTCCGCTTGTCAAATCAATCACATTCAGGCCGGGAACAATAATTCCATCCCGCTGAGCCCCCAAATTCATTTCTTCGTTGCGAATATACTGTACTCCCATCATCACTTTGAAATTATGACCTCCTTGGAATTGTTTGTAATATTCGGCATATAAGTTAGGATTATAGTAATTAGTCATTTGTTGTGACTCGGATACTGTGCTTTCCCCGCTCGGAGTAATGAGGTAAGGTTTGCCGTTTACATCGTGATTATATCTGTCTTGCGTATCCCAGTGATGATGCCAGGAATTCAATCTGAAATTAAATTCTCCGAAGATTGTCAGGCCGGTAAGAGGTGTTACAACCAGTTGTATCTGTTGATAAAGATTATCTGTCCGGTTAGTATCGCGTCCGCCGTCACGTAATCCGAGAGCCGGAGAAGGAGAACTGTAAAGAAATCCGTTAGGATCATATAAAGGCAAAGTCGGCCAGCATTGACGACCGGAAGCATTATCATATCCTCCTGCCAAATAAGAAGGACGGCCGTAGTCGACACGGTTAAAGCGGCTATTAAAATTAAGGTTCACATATTTGTTTAATTGAGACGTTAATTTAGCATCAATGGAGTAACGGTTATATATGTCTTGATTGAACTGCATCAATCCATTCATATTTAAGTAATTGGCAGATATATAATATTGTATATTATCTCCGCCTCCATTCATAGAAAGATTATGTTCCTGTGATAATACCCAATTTCTGTAAATAGCTTTATTCCAGTTTGTATTAGCATTCCCATAGTCATATCCGTCTGCCCATTTTGTCGGGTCTGCCGAATTCGGAATAATTGTTTGATTAGCCGGTATTTTACCTTCCAGATAATCCTGAATCCTTTGCAGGTGGTCTGCGCTAAAAACAGCGCCGGAGCCGGAGTTGGTGGCTGCGGCATTGAAATAAGTCGCAAAATCGAGTGAGTTTACGGTATTAGGAAGCAAGATAGGGTCATTCCAACGGAAGGAATTAGTGTATGTAAAAGTGTTTTTCCCTTTGACGCCTTTCTTTGTAGTTACTAATATTACGCCATAAGGCGCCTTGGAGCCATATATCGACGAGGCGGCCGCATCTTTTAACACCGATATGTTTTCAATATCCTGTGGATTGATTGTATTGATGTCTCCTTCCATCCCATCAATCAGAATAAGGGGAGCATTGGAAACCCTATCGTCGATGGTGCCTATCCCGCGGATATTAATTGAAGGATTGTTATCCATCAAACCTTCCGATTGGGTGATTCTCAATCCGGGGGAAACACCCTGCAATGCTTGTGTGGCACTTTGAACCGGCCGGGATTGAAAATTTTCTCCGGAAATTGTACTGACTGCTCCGGTAAGATTGACTCTTTTCTGGACGCCAAACCCTACCACAACCAAATCATTTAAAACTTTGGAATCCTCAATAAGGGTGATGTTTAACTCCGTTTTTTCATCTGCTTTGACTTCTTTCGGCTTGTATCCTATGTAACTAATTCTCAGTATGTCATCTTTCGAAGCTTGCAGAGTGAATCTACCGTCTAAATCCGTAATAGTTCCGGTAGTTGTTCCTTTAACGACTATGCTGGCGCCAATCAAAGGCTCTCCCTTTTCGTCGGTTATTGCACCTGCAATCTTCCTTTTAGATTCGGAAGAAGGATCTTGTGTTTTTTGTTTATCAACAACAGTTAATACAATTTGCTTATCATTTTCAATTCTATATTTGATATTGGTATTCTGGAAAACTCTATCCAGTACCGTTTCAATACCTTCGTTGCTGACATTTATGCTGATTGTTTTATTCAGGTCAAGGAAATCGTCGCTATAGAAAAAGCTATATTCACTGTTTTTTTCTATTTGCAGAATCACTTGTTTGATATTTTGCTTGTTAGCGGAGATTGTGATTTGGGCAAATGCGGCCGAATGATAGCTCATTATCATTAACAAGCAAGTAGTGGCAAATGTTTTTACTTTCATGGTGTTATATTTTTTAGTTATATTTTTTGTATAAATGTTTTTCTTTGAGATTTTCCCTGATTACAATTACAGAATCTTTAAATGAATACTGTATGGGCGATACGAAAGAAACCAATTGCAACACGCTTTCTAAATTGCTGTTTTTAACTTTTCCCGAGAAGTGAATCTTTTTTAAATCTTCCGAAGCAAAAATTATTTTTGTATTGTACATTCTTTCCAATACTTTAGCAATCTCTTCCAGATTTTCCTGGTCGAAAGCCAATTCGTTATTCCTCCATGAACCGCTTTTTTCGGCATCCATCAATGTGGTTTTTGTAAATGAATGTAATTGTTTGTTGAATACTATTTTTTCATTGGGATAAAGAGCGTAAGATTCTTTGTCGTTACTTACTTTTATCTTCCCTTCTATCAATGTAGTTGAAATCCTGTTGTCTTCGGGGTAGCCTTTTACGTCGAAAGAAGTACCCAATGCTTCGACGGTTATTTCATTAACTATAACCTTAAAAGGTCGCTTTTTATCTTTGCTGACTTCAAAAAACGCTTCTCCTTGCAAATGAACTGTGCGGTCTTTTTTATTGTAGGAATTGTCGTATGATAAGGAACCTGCCGAATTAAGCCAGACTTGTGTTCCGTCGGGTAAAGTCATGTTGGCTTTTTGCCCCATTTCCACGTGGACACGCATAGCTTTGGAATCGTCTTGCAAACGGGACCCCATGTAATAATATGTTAATCCGGCCATAAGCGCCGGAATAAGAATAGCTGCAGCAATGCGGGAATATTTTTTCCACCAAGGTTTGACGACAGGTATCGGTTTTGCTTGTATTTCGTTATTCAAACGCGACCATATCCGTTTTTCAACTTCAGAATCAGTGTGAAATTCGGCATTATCCCATTTTTCCCTGTATAATTCGGAAAAAATGCGCAAAATTCCCGGTTGATTGAAAAGTTCTATCAAACGTTCGGTTTCCTCTGTGCCGGCTTGTTTTTGGAGAAATTTTTCCAATAATGTAATAAATTCGTTCTTCATACTATAATGAATATACGTGAAGGTTAAGTTTCCCTTACAGCGAGTAAGGAAATTAACACCAATTAACAAATCTAAGAAAGATTGGCTTTTTTAAGTGAATAGGGAAACAGAAGTTGGGAGTAGTTTTACAAGTAAAGGAAATACATCATTGTAATATGGGTTTTTAATTTTTTCCGGAGATATTCCAGAGAGCGGCGAATTTGAGTTTCTACTGTTTTCTCCGATATAGAAAGTTGTTCGGCGATTTCTTTGTTGCTCAACTCTTTCTTTAAACTCAGGAGAAATATTTTCCGTCTGGCATCAGGAAGTTTATTGATTAGTTCCATGATGAAATCTTCCAAAGAGTTGGCTTCCAGGTTTTCTTCCATAGAAGAATCCTCTCCCGAAACATTCATTTTAACATATTCTTCGTAACGGTAAGCCAATAGCATTTTTTCCGTTTGACGATACACCATGTTACGTGATATTTTAAAGAGATAGGATTCAAATTTTTTTTGAGAATCTATATTTTCCCTGTGCTCCCAAATGGAAAGAAAAATGGCTTGTGTTATATCTTCGGCAAGGTTTTTATCGTACAATGTGGCCAATACAAAATTATATACTTTTGCATTATATTTTTTGAAAATCGTTTCGAAAGCTTTTGCTTCACCCTGTTTTAACCGATTTAATGTAAGTATGTCAATATCTGTAAAGCTCATCAGTAATAGATTTTTTGAATAAGAATACAAATATGATGATTTTTTCTGACTAATGTATTATTTATTATTCCGTCGGAAGTAAACCACCGAATCAAAGAACAATTTTACCGGCTTTCACTCCGCTTTCGGATATTGCTTTCACAATAACGATATTTCCTCGTGGGATTGATTGGAGAAACACAGGATTATTTCCGGTGTAAAACACTTTATCAAGAAGTTTTCCTGTTATGGAATAAATAGCTATCACACCCGTTTCGTTCGGATGATTCGTGTTGATATACAATTGGCGTGATTCTGGCAAATAAATAATGTCATTTTCCTTTTTTTGTAATGATATGTTATTTGTCGTATCAGATACATACCTGACCAAAGGTTCTATCGCTAAAGATGTAGACATTGGAGCATCCGGATGTTGAGTAGCAGGGAACCAATTTCCATCGGCATCACGAAGCCAGGCTGTGTTTGCTTTTGGAGTTCCGAAAGTAACATTATATACTGAAAAATTCCGGGTTGAAGGATAGGTGACTTCGTATGAAACATAGAACTTTTTCCCGGCCGGGACTTCGGGAGAAAATTTCACAAAAGTTTCAGTAGGCAGTGTCATCGTTACAGGTTTTTGCACAAAATTAACCGAAGCGGTGTCAAAATCCAAAAAAGTCGGATAGAATATTTTAGAAGCAATGATATTATCTTCCGAAAGGCTGTCTTTATAAACTTTTATATTGATGGGAGAAGATACATAGTTAAACTGAACCCCCGGAACTATTAAAAAAGCGCCTGCAATTTCAGCGTTTTGATTGGTTGTATACTCTTCCGCAAATTCTTGTGTGCCTATGGAATTATGCCCAAAAACAAAACCTGATAGCGGACTGCTCAATGTCGAATTAGTAATAGTATCCGTACCATTATAATCTGTATTCTTCAACCGGATAACCGGATTGTATTTGTAAGGATCATTTCCTACCCATTGTAATTCTCCTGTATTCGCAGGGTCTAAGCAATCTTTCAATGGTATCCCTATATCCGGCACATATTCCCATGACTTATAGAGCGCAAAAAAGTAATCGGATAAACTATTTGAGCAAGTAGACAGGCCTCCGCTTAATCCTCCGATAACTAATCCTTGGTTATCGAAAGGTGGAGATCCGGAAGATCCCGGAGCCGTAGCTCCCACATCCCAACTTGAAACCTGCCAGTGTGATTGCGAATTAAAAAAAGGAGCGTTAGGAAAAGTCACAATAGTTAGTTTTGCAGTTGTAGTTCCGTACTTAGCAACCGAAGCTTCCGGATAATGAATATTTATAAACGGATTATTATTTCCGGCATCAGGATTAACATTCCATCCCGCATAATAAGGATTATAATAATCAGGTGGAATTTCTTTAAGCCTCAATAAAGCCATATCATTTTTTATTGCGATAGAAAGCGGTGTTGCGCCGGCCAGCGACATTTGCGCCGAACCTTTCATTCTTAATGAACAAACAGGCTTTCTATAATTAAAAAAACAAACAATAGTGCCGGCTACTTTTATATAATCGGCATCCGGGTTATTAAAACTGCTATTCAAACAATGAACTGCCGTAAGTAAAACAGGCTCCCCATCGTTATTTGTCGTATTCAGCAGGCTGCCGGAACATGCGTATATTCCATCTAACGTGAGCAGAACAGCGCTCCTCATGTTATCATTATCAGGATCTTCACAAAGAATGTCGGGCATACACGCATGGGTTGACCCGGCAGGATCTGCTTGAGGTTCGTAATTCAACAAGTCTCTATAGTCGTGATTGACTTCCGAAATTTTCAATTCCCCTTCAAATGCCACATTTGCAGGTTCTATGTATTCTACAATAATTTCATCGCCGGCAACAGGTTGTATCGGCAATATTTGATCTTCGGAGTTATTTTCGTTTGTGAAAGAACCGATAATATGGCTTTTACCGGAGTTATAAAGAAAAAGACGCCCGCCTTCCGGCACGTTATATTTAGAAAAAAACACATTGATGGAATAGGCTCCTTTCGAACGAATCCCTATTTGCCAAACTTTGGTTCCATCGGGTAAAACAACATTCCTTCCGGTCTTACCCTTTTCAATATTTACAAAGAATTTATTGGCAAAACGGAAAGAGGTTCGCATATTCGACTTGTTAAGTTCATCTTCCTTCAATAAAGAATCAACATTGAAAGCCGGCATTTCTATAAAAAGATTGTCATCAGCCGAACTTTTCAACGCAGAAGGCGTATAAAAAAGAGGGAGGCCGCCATGACTAATTTGCCCATAAACAAGATTATGCCCATTAAAAAACAGGCAAACTAAAACCAAAAGAGGAAATATTCCGGAATATAATCTTGTTTTCATATTCAGATTTAAATCATTAAACGAGGAAAAGTTAGCATATACATTGATATGCTCCACAAAGTTAAGAATCTTTGGATAAATAAATCTCAAGAATGATAATTATTTTACCTGTGTAAGAAAGGCGAGGTTTTATCCCCGCCTTAAATGTTTTCACAACGGAATAATCCTTATTGTGAATTGCTTCAAATTAGTGATGCAAACATACAAATAAAATAATCATTAGCAAAACTTTGTTAATGATTATTTTGTTTTTAACTTTATGGCGTTAAAAATAAAGTAAATATATCATGAAAAAGATATTGGGATTGGATTTAGGTACCAACAGCATTGGGTGGGCGTTGGTAGAGCAAGATTTTGATGCTAAAGCTGGTAAAATTTTAGGTATGGGCAGTCGGATTATTCCGATGAGTCAAGAGGTTTTAGGTAACTTTGATGTTGGCAACTCAGTCTCTCAAACAGCAGAACGTACAGGCTTTCGGGCTACAAGACGATTGCATGAACGACATTTACTACGCCGAGAACGTCTGCATCGCGTACTAAACATATTAGGATTTTTGCCTGAACATTATGTCAATCAAATTGATTTTGAAAAACGATTAGGACAATTTCTTGATGATAAAGAACCGAAAATTGCTTGGAAAGAAGTATGGAATGAACAAAAAAATAAGAATGAATTTGTTTTTATCTTCCAAAATTCATTCAATGAGATGCTTAATGATTTTAAAGTAAATAGTCTTGAAATAAAAATTCCTTACGATTGGACAATTTATTATCTGCGTAAAAAAGCGCTTTCTCAAAAAATTACAAAGGAAGAATTAGCATGGACAATTTTGAATTTCAATCAAAAACGTGGATATTATCAACTTCGCGGAGAAGAGGAAGAAGAAAATCCAAACAAATTAGTAGAATTTCATTCTTTAAAAATTATTGATGTTGTGGCTGATGAAAAACCCAACAGCAAAGGCGATATTTGGTATTCGTTGTATTTGGAAAATGGTTGGGTTTATCGGCGGTCGAGCAAAACGCCTTTGTTTGATTGGAAGGATAAAGTACGCGATTTCATTGTAACGACTGATTTGAATGATGACGGTACGGTAAAAACGGATAAAGAAGGTAGCGAAAAACGTTTCTTTCGTGCGCCGAGCGAAGACGATTGGACTTTGCTGAAAAAGAAAACGGAAAATGATATTGAAAAATATATTCAAAAATACAAAACAATAAATGGAGTTGATGGAACTGTTGGGACGTATATTTATGAAGCATTATTGCAAAATCCGGCACAAAAAATTCGCGGGAAATTGGTGCGAACTATTGAGCGAAAATTTTATAAAGAGGAGTTGATTGCTATTTTGAAAAAACAAATAGAATTACAACCTGAACTTTTTACCGAAGATTTATACAACGATTGCATACGGGAATTATATCGCAGCAACAAGGAACATCAAACTGTTTTGAGCAAGCGTAATTGTTTTGTGCATTTGTTTGTGAATGATATTATTTTTTATCAGCGACCGTTACGCAGTCAGAAGTCCTCAATTGGAAATTGTAGTTTGGAATATCGAAAACATAAGAATAAAGACAGAAACGAAGTTACGGAATATTTAAAAGTTGTTTCAAAATCTAATCCTTTGTATCAGGAATTTCGTTTGTGGCAGTGGCTTTTCAATCTGAAAATTTTCAGAAGAGATGATGATACCGATGTAACAGAGCAATTTATTACGAATGTATTCGATAAAGAAAAGTTGTTTGATTTTTTGAACAATCGAAAAGAAATTGACCAAAAAGCCTTACTCAAGTACTTCAAATTGACAGAAAAAACGCACCGATGGAATTATGTGGAAGATAAAATCTATCCTTGTAATGAAACAGGAACTCAAATCAAAACACGGTTATCAAAAGTCGAAAATATACCTGCTGATTTTTTAACGCCCGAAATTGAACAAAAACTTTGGCATATCATTTATTCTGTTACAGATAAAAATGAATTTGAAAAAGCATTAAAAACTTTTGCCAATAGACATCATTTAGATGAAGTTTCTTTTGTGGAGAATTTCAAAAAGTTCCCACCGTTCAAACGCGAATACGGCTCATTTTCCGAAAAAGCAATCAAAAAATTGTTACCGTTTATGCGTGTGGGAAAATATTGGAATTGGGAAATAATTGACGCAAAAACTAAAGATCGAATCAGCAAAATTCTTACAGGCGAATATGATGAAACAATAAAAAATAGAGTTCGAGAAAAAGCAATCTATTTGGGTTCAGAAAATGATTTTCAAGGATTACAATTGTGGCTCGCACAATATATTGTTTATGATCGCCATTCGGAAGCAAATATTACGGACAAATGGAATACGGTTGCCGATTTGGAAAAATATTTGGAGGAATTTAAACAACATTCTTTGCGCAATCCAATTGTTGAACAAGTAATTACGGAGACTCTGCGTGTTGTGCGCGATATTTGGAAAAAACATGGCGATTTTTCAGAAATTCATATTGAACTCGGTCGTGAAATGAAAAATACCGCAGACGAACGCAAGCGATTAACTAATATTGTAACAGAGAATGAAAACACAAATCTTCGCATTAAAGCGTTGATTATGGAATTGAAAGAATATCCCGATGTGGAAAATGTTCGTCCATATTCGCCTATTCAACAGGAGATTTTAAAAATCTATGAAGAATATGCTGTAAATAATATTGAAGAAAATGATACGGAAAGAGAATTTATTCAGAAAATCAGTAAAACTGCGCAGCCTTCAAAGTCCGAACTTCAACGATACAAACTGTGGCTCGAACAAAAATACCGCTCGCCTTATACTGGACAAATGATTCCGCTTGGAAAACTTTTTACAGATGAATACCAAATTGAACACATTATTCCTCAATCCCGTTATTTCGATGATAGCTTGAACAACAAAGTGATTTGTGAAGCGGCTGTGAATCAACTAAAAGATAAATGTCTTGGCTTGGAATTTATCAAAAGGTTTCATGGACAAATAGTAGATTTAGGTTTAGGTAAATCTGTAAAAATATTTGAAGAAGTTGCTTATCAAGATTTTGTGAAACAACATTATGCCAAAAATTATAAAAAGCGGAACAACCTTTTGTTGGAAGATGTTCCCGAAAAAATGATTGAACGGCAATTGAACGATACACGCTATATTAGCAAGTTTGTTTCGCAACTTTTGTCAAATATTGTACGTGCCGACAAAGACGATGACGGCGTAAACTCTAAAAACATATTGCCCGGAAATGGAAAAATAACCACCACGTTAAAGCAGGATTGGGGTTTGAACGATATTTGGAATGATTTGATATTGCAGCGTTTTGAGCGAATGAATATGCTGACAAACTCAACAGCATTTACAGCATGGAATGAACAATATCAAAAATTCTTGCCAACCATTCCATTAGAATTCTCGAAAGGATTTCAAAAGAAACGCATTGACCATCGCCATCATGCAATGGACGCCTTAGTAATAGCTTGTGCTACTCGTGACCATATTAATTTACTAAACAATCAATCTGCAAAATCAGAAGTTTCGAGATATGATTTGCAAAATAAATTACGAAACAAAGAAAGAAACGAAACCATAGGAAAAGATGTTTTCACAGAATTTAAAAAGCCTTGGAATAATTTTACTGTTGATGCACGCAACGAATTAGAAAAAACTGTAGTTAGTTTCAAACAGAATTTACGTGTAATCAATAAAACTGCCAATAAATATCAGGCTTATAAAAATGGTAAAAAAGTATTTAATCCGCAGACAAAAGGCGATAGTTGGGCTATACGCAAACCTTTGCATAAAGACACTGTGTTTGCTAAAATTTTGCTTCGAAAAATTAAAACAGTGCGGTTGAGTGAAGCATTGAAAAATTGGGAAATGATTATAGATAAGGAACTAAAGAAAGAAATAAAACGACTTATCAATACGTATGGCGGTGCGTTTAAGATTGATGTTATCAATAAATATTTTAAAGATAGAAAATATTTGTTCAACGAAGTGGATATATCAAAAGTAGAAATTTACTATTTTGAAACCGAGAATGCGGCAGTCAGAAAATTATTAGATACTTCATTTACGGAAAAAATAATCAAAGAATCTGTTACGGATAGCGGCATACAAAAAATTCTTTTAAATCATTTATGGGCAAAAGAAAATAAACCTGAATTAGCCTTTTCACCCGAAGGAATTGAAGAAATGAATAAAAACATTGTTCAATTAAATGATGGAAAGTTCCATCAGTCTATAAATAAAGTGCGTGTTTATGAGCCGATTGGAAATAAATTTCAAGTTGGGACTACTGGGAATAAGAAAGATAAATATGTTGAAGCAGCAAAAGGCACAAATTTGTTTTTTGCCATTTATGAGGATGAAAACGGCAATCGTTCGTATGAAACTATTCCTCTAAATATTGTCATAGAACGATTGAAACAAGGGTTAAATGCTGTTCCTGAAAGAAATGAAAAAGAACATCATTTGTTGTTTCAGCTTTCGCCAAATGATTTGGTGTATGTGCCGACGGAAGACGAAAAAGAAAATATTTGTGCAATAGATTGGGAGAGTTTGGATAAAGAGCAGTTGAAAAGGATTTATAAAATCGTTAGTTTTACAAATTCAAGACTTTATGCTATTTCTGCTAATGTGGCGACTACTATAGTAAATAAAGTTGAATTTACCCAACTCAATAAAATAGAATTTATTGATGAGAAAAAGCATTGTGTCAAACTTAACATTGACCGTTTAGGAAATATATCACTATAAAACTATGTCTAAAGCAAAATTAAAAAAAGAACTTCAAAAACTAACCAAAGAACAATTGGTCGAACAGGTCTTGGATTTGTACGATAAAAATAAATCGGTAAAAGAATTTTATGATTTCTATCTGAATCCAAGAAACGAAAAAGAATTGGCAGAAAAATACAAGAAACTTATTCGCAAGGAATTTAATGTGGAAAGTCCAATGCGGGCAGGATTGAAATTTTCAGTTGCAAAGCGTGCTATTTCCGACTTTAAAGATTTGCAAACTTCGTCCGATACTTTAGCCGATGTTATGTTGTATTTGCCCGAATGTGCTTGTGAATTTACATATCACTATGGCGATATGGAGGAACAATTTTACAATGGAGCCTATAATAATTTTGTCGCCGCATTAAAATATATTGCCAAACACGATTTATTGGAAGTTTATAGCCGTCGTGTCGAACAATGTGTCAAATGGGCTTCTCCTTGCGGTTATGGTTTTGCCGATGCAATTTCCGATGCGTATTGCGAATATTATCAAGAAGATTAGTGATGATTAAGAAAACGCTTTATTTCGGCAATCCAACATACCTCAGTATGCGTAATGACCAATTAGTCATCAAATTACCTGAGATAGAGAAAAATGATTCACTTCCGGAAAAGTTTAAAAAGGAAAGCGAAGCCACGTTTCCAATCGAAGATTTGGGAGTTGTTATTCTCGATCACAAACAAATTACTATCACACACGGACTTATAGAAAAATTATTAGACAATAATACCGCAGTTATAACCTGCGATAGCAACAGAATGCCGGTCGGTTTGTTACTTCCTCTATGCGGAAACACAACGCAAAGCGAACGATACAATAAACAAATAGAGGCCTCTGAGCCATTAAAAAAACAGTTATGGCAACAAACCATCCAATCTAAAATTACCAATCAAGCTCAAGTATTGAAAAATTTGAGAAACTGCAATATTCGCAACATGAAATATTGGGCGGATGAAGTAAAAAGCGGAGACCCTGATAATTTTGAAGGACGCGCTGCTGCCTATTACTGGAAAGAGGCTTTCCCTGAAATCAACAGTTTTACGAGAGACAGAGAAGGCATTCCACCGAACAACTTGCTCAATTATGGGTATGCCATATTGCGAGCTGTAGTTGCCCGCGCTTTAGTTGGCAGCGGATTATTGCCTACTTTCGGGATACATCATCACAACCGCTATAATGCCTATTGCCTGGCAGACGATATTATGGAGCCATATCGTCCATTCGTCGATTATTTGGTTATGACAATTACGGATTCGGGAGAAGATATTACCGAATTAACTACTCCTATCAAAAAACAACTTTTACAAATTCCGACGATTGACGTTAAAATTGATAGGAAACGAAGTCCATTAATGGTAGCAGTCGGGCAAACGACAGCTTCATTGTATCAATGTTTTGAAAAAAGTTCAAGGAAAATAAAATATCCGGAATTCACATAAGATGCAATGCTTATGCACAATTCTTCACGTCTAAATCAATATCGCATTATGTGGGTTTTAGTATTGTTTGATTTACCCACAGAGACAAAAAAGGAGAGAAAAGTCTATTCCGATTTCAGGAAAAAATTAGTTAAAGATGGTTTTACCATGTTTCAATTTTCCATTTATCTCCGTCATTGTCCAAGTGTGGAAAACGCCAATGTTCACATCAAGCGGGTAAAAAATTTCCTTCCCGAAAAAGGACATATAGGCATATTATGTATTACCGACAAACAATTCGGAATGATGGAACTATTTTATGGAAAAAGTCCTGAAGCCAAGCAAACAGGATGGCAACAATTAGAACTCTTTTAAAAACCAAAAATCCCGACTCTCATCGGGATTTTATGTTGAAAAACAACTATTTTCTTCAATCCTATTTCCAGTTGTAAATATTTGATACGCAACAAGTTTAGTAACCCTATGCTGTTTTTCAAATATCAAAGATACTAATTTGAAAGCAATTCACAACCTTTTCCACAACATATCAATCGACGGTGATGCTGTTTTTCAAATATCAAAGATACTAATTTGAAAGCAATTCACAACGATGAAGCGCAACAATATCTCGATAGCAAAGCTGTTTTTCAAATATCAAAGATACTAATTTGAAAGCAATTCACAACTTATCGCTTCCACGGCGGCAATAAATCATTGCTGTTTTTCAAATATCAAAGATACTAATTTGAAAGCAATTCACAACCGTGCAGCAGAAGCAATAAAACGTAAGCAGGCTGTTTTTCAAATATCAAAGATACTAATTTGAAAGCAATTCACAACAGTGATGATTGGGGTACAGATTCAGATTGCGCTGTTTTTCAAATATCAAAGATACTAATTTGAAAGCAATTCACAACCGACCGCAATGAGTACTGATTTAGAAAGTGGCTGTTTTTCAAATATCAAAGATACTAATTTGAAAGCAATTCACAACAGCTGGGGCGGAACTTAAAAAAACATTGACGCTGTTTTTCAAATATCAAAGATACTAATTTGAAAGCAATTCACAACATAGTAGCGGTTACAATAGCTTCACGCTTTGCTGTTTTTCAAATATCAAAGATACTAATTTGAAAGCAATTCACAACAAAAAGAAGGAAGGATAGAACTATGCGATAGCTGTTTTTCAAATATCAAAGATACTAATTTGAAAGCAATTCACAACGAAAAAGCGATATTGAAAAAATGATTTGGGGCTGTTTTTCAAATATCAAAGATACTAATTTGAAAGCAATTCACAACTGATTTCCTGTGCTGTTTTTTCATCAATCGGCTGTTTTTCAAATATCAAAGATACTAATTTGAAAGCAATTCACAACAATTCGAGGATTGGAAACAAAGAAAGGACAGCTGTTTTTCAAATATCAAAGATACTAATTTGAAAGCAATTCACAACACGTGTGCTCCGCTTGAAATACATTCATTAGCTGTTTTTCAAATATCAAAGATACTAATTTGAAAGCAATTCACAACGTTATTTGTAATTGATATCGAAATTTCCCAGCTGTTTTTCAAATATCAAAGATACTAATTTGAAAGCAATTCACAACATTACCGGTACGATTTTCTTCAGGCGCAGCGCTGTTTTTCAAATATCAAAGATACTAATTTGAAAGCAATTCACAACGAAAAGGTCTATAGAGTACTTGATGAAACTGCTGTTTTTCAAATATCAAAGATACTAATTTGAAAGCAATTCACAACACTTCACGCCTAAGCTGATAATCATTTTCAGCTGTTTTTCAAATATCAAAGATACTAATTTGAAAGCAATTCACAACATAGACATGATTACAGTCATGGAAGAATTGGCTGTTTTTCAAATATCAAAGATACTAATTTGAAAGCAATTCACAACAGGCATACGATGAACAAAATCAATTGGTAGCTGTTTTTCAAATATCAAAGATACTAATTTGAAAGCAATTCACAACCGTGATGCTGTTGCTTCTCTTTGTTTTGCTGCTGTTTTTCAAATATCAAAGATACTAATTTGAAAGCAATTCACAACACTCCGTACAATGCAGCTACATCACTGTCTGCTGTTTTTCAAATATCAAAGATACTAATTTGAAAGCAATTCACAACACAACAGCTATTATACGCGCTCCGTTCAAGCTGTTTTTCAAATATCAAAGATACTAATTTGAAAGCAATTCACAACATAATGATACTCCGATTGCAGGCATGACATGCTGTTTTTCAAATATCAAAGATACTAATTTGAAAGCAATTCACAACTAAACCAGATGCAATAAATGCACATAAAGAGCTGTTTTTCAAATATCAAAGATACTAATTTGAAAGCAATTCACAACAAAACTGACTTAACACAAACTGAAACAATGGCTGTTTTTCAAATATCAAAGATACTAATTTGAAAGCAATTCACAACGGGACAAAGATAATATAAAATATTTATATGCTGTTTTTCAAATATCAAAGATACTAATTTGAAAGCAATTCACAACACCTTAGCATCTTGCAATTCTTTGAATGCGCTGTTTTTCAAATATCAAAGATACTAATTTGAAAGCAATTCACAACCCTGAAACAGCAGAAAGCAAATGTATTTCGCTGTTTTTCAAATATCAAAGATACTAATTTGAAAGCAATTCACAACTACAGGCGTAAGGATGAAAGTAGATAAAATGCTGTTTTTCAAATATCAAAGATACTAATTTGAAAGCAATTCACAACTCACATCTTGCCGAATCTTCACACCATGAGGCTGTTTTTCAAATATCAAAGATACTAATTTGAAAGCAATTCACAACATTCATAGAAGAATACAAGAAAGAAAGCGGGCTGTTTTTCAAATATCAAAGATACTAATTTGAAAGCAATTCACAACGTCCGGATATTGGAGCCGGTAAAATATTAGCTGTTTTTCAAATATCAAAGATACTAATTTGAAAGCAATTCACAACATATTGGCTCATGGCATTTCTTCGGGTTCGCTGTTTTTCAAATATCAAAGATACTAATTTGAAAGCAATTCACAACGGTATGGTAGTAGACATCAACAATGATGAGCTGTTTTTCAAATATCAAAGATACTAATTTGAAAGCAATTCACAACATGTCCTAAGTTATTAAATGTTTTCCTTTGCTGTTTTTCAAATATCAAAGATACTAATTTGAAAGCAATTCACAACCGTTTATACAAAGCGTTTAATAGATTTTGAGCTGTTTTTCAAATATCAAAGATACTAATTTGAAAGCAATTCACAACAACGGCCACAACGTTGTAACCGCTGCAAATGCTGTTTTTCAAATATCAAAGATACTAATTTGAAAGCAATTCACAACGACAATAGAAAACATTCCTACGGATCAGAGCTGTTTTTCAAATATCAAAGATACTAATTTGAAAGCAATTCACAACGAAGAAAGCCGGATGAAATGTTCGGTTGAAGCTGTTTTTCAAATATCAAAGATACTAATTTGAAAGCAATTCACAACGGCATAGAATCTACAGCCACTAACATATAGCTGTTTTTCAAATATCAAAGATACTAATTTGAAAGCAATTCACAACGCTCTTCAAGCTGCTTGACTTTCTTATCAGCTGTTTTTCAAATATCAAAGATACTAATTTGAAAGCAATTCACAACAAACTCAGACTCTTTCGCTTTCAAATCAAGCTGTTTTTCAAATATCAAAGATACTAATTTGAAAGCAATTCACAACTGTCGGAGGTGGTGTAACGGCATTATTTAGCTGTTTTTCAAATATCAAAGATACTAATTTGAAAGCAATTCACAACTCCGGAGCAATTATTTTGAATAAACGTTCTGCTGTTTTTCAAATATCAAAGATACTAATTTGAAAGCAATTCACAACCGTTGTATATTTCAGATACTCGATGGTCAAGCTGTTTTTCAAATATCAAAGATACTAATTTGAAAGCAATTCACAACAAAATAACCAATTTGCCTATAACAGTAAGAGCTGTTTTTCAAATATCAAAGATACTAATTTGAAAGCAATTCACAACATGAAGATAGTAATTTACCGTACCATCGTGCTGTTTTTCAAATATCAAAGATACTAATTTGAAAGCAATTCACAACGTAACTGCCAATGCAGTTGCTATACCGGCCGCTGTTTTTCAAATATCAAAGATACTAATTTGAAAGCAATTCACAACGAGATGGTCAAATGCCTCTTTGTATAATTTGCTGTTTTTCAAATATCAAAGATACTAATTTGAAAGCAATTCACAACTTTCTTCTTTGCAGACCTTGCTGAAAAATAGCTGTTTTTCAAATATCAAAGATACTAATTTGAAAGCAATTCACAACAAATCAAGATATAACTCATTTAAAGTTTCAGCTGTTTTTCAAATATCAAAGATACTAATTTGAAAGCAATTCACAACCGTAGTGATTTTATAGAGTTGCAGGAATTCGCTGTTTTTCAAATATCAAAGATACTAATTTGAAAGCAATTCACAACGAGCAATTAAAGGCAATAATTACATTATCGCTGTTTTTCAAATATCAAAGATACTAATTTGAAAGCAATTCACAACAATATTTACATATCCCTGGTCGGCTTGTAAGCTGTTTTTCAAATATCAAAGATACTAATTTGAAAGCAATTCACAACGGCAGCTTCCCGGTTCTACTCGAATCTTTGCTGTTTTTCAAATATCAAAGATACTAATTTGAAAGCAATTCACAACAGTGGCAAACCCTTTATGTTCCAAAATATCGCTGTTTTTCAAATATCAAAGATACTAATTTGAAAGCAATTCACAACCTTGTACAATATCATTTTGCGATAAATTAGCTGTTTTTCAAATATCAAAGATACTAATTTGAAAGCAATTCACAACCGCTGCGCTATCGGGGTTACTCCTACTGCGCTGTTTTTCAAATATCAAAGATACTAATTTGAAAGCAATTCACAACGCTGAGGAAAACGCTAAAAGGTTGCAGGATGCTGTTTTTCAAATATCAAAGATACTAATTTGAAAGCAATTCACAACAGGGTATTGAAAAGAAAAAACAGTAAGGTAGCTGTTTTTCAAATATCAAAGATACTAATTTGAAAGCAATTCACAACACTTCCCTAAGAACACACGAATGTATTCGTGCTGTTTTTCAAATATCAAAGATACTAATTTGAAAGCAATTCACAACAAAACAGACTTAGGTATAGAGCTTTCTTTAGCTGTTTTTCAAATATCAAAGATACTAATTTGAAAGCAATTCACAACTGCCAAATGGTCAAGTTGTATTAGCTCCATGCTGTTTTTCAAATATCAAAGATACTAATTTGAAAGCAATTCACAACGCAAATTGGGCGGTTAAAAGAGGTTTTGTCGCTGTTTTTCAAATATCAAAGATACTAATTTGAAAGCAATTCACAACATAAGCAACCGATAGCATTTTGAGTGTATGCTGTTTTTCAAATATCAAAGATACTAATTTGAAAGCAATTCACAACTCAAAGAGTGATTGGAAACAGTGTATTTCAGCTGTTTTTCAAATATCAAAGATACTAATTTGAAAGCAATTCACAA
>Ga0123357_10000201_pt1 | contig 56281 bp, 84 predicted proteins | sample TergutEmb28metaG_FD_89873 | JGI IMG/M metagenome (GOLD analysis project Ga0123357, IMG submission 89873) | Embiratermes neotenicus P4 segment gut microbial communities from Petit-Saut dam, French Guiana - Emb289 P4 | ecosystem: Host-associated > Arthropoda: Insects > Digestive system > Gut ...
GAAGGCTTTTTTTGCGGGATTTGGTGGCGCTTCACGGACTCGAACCGCGGACCTGTGGATTATGATTCCATCGCTCTAACCGACTGAGCTAAAGCGCCGAAGGCCGAAGTATACAGGGAAAACGGGCTTTTTTAGTGCTACTGAATTTGTAGCTTTGTTCCGCAATTCCGGGGTTTGTTCCGCAAAAGTCACCGCAACGGCTTCACGCGCCGCCCGGATTTGTGGCGGATGTAGGCCGAAGTCATGGCCTCGGTTGTGTGCCCCAGCAGTGACTGCGCCGTCCGCGTTCCGGCCACGTCGTCGGCCTCGGTTGCGGCCTTCGCGCGGAAGTCGCGGAACTGGAAGTCGTCCAGTTCGACCCCGGCTTCTTCGCGCGCCTGTGTGAACCGGTAGCGCATCTGCCCGTCGCTCAACGGCTGGCCGCGCTCGTTGACCAGCAGGGCCAGCGACCGCACGCCGCCGCTGATGCCGCGCTTGAACTGACGAATTTCATCCAGCAACACGGCCAGCTCGCCGGTGACTTCGATGCGCAGCTTGGCCTTGGTCTTGCCCTGGCGGACATGCAGCATGCCGTCTTTGATGTCCGCCTCGGTGATCTTGCGCACGTCGGCGGGGCGCTGCCCGATCAGCTCGGCGAGACGCATTGCGAACTGCAACGGCTTGTCAGCGCACCTCAGTACCTTGAGAACCATTTCAGTGTCTGGAGCAGTCTCGCGCCCGTGCTCGCGGAACTTGCGCACGCCGGTACATGGGTTAGGCGCCGCCGTCATGCCTTCTTCTCGGGCAAAGTTCCAGGTGTGACTGAACAACGCCTTCGCCCGATTGGCGCGCACCTGGCCGTGGTCTGCCGGCACGGGCTTGGCCGGCTTGCCGGTCTTCTTGGCGCTGGCCTCAGCGCGCTCGATGGCGGCGCGGCGCGACTCGTCGGCGCGCCAGCGCATGAACTGGCGGATGTGCTGGGGCTGCACGTCCTCCAGGGGTGCGCCCTCGAAAAACTTCAGCACCCAAGCGCGCTCGATCTCATCGCTGCGCTGGCTGCTGGGGGCTTTCGTTGGGACGATCAGCTCAAAATACTTCGCCACCATGTAATCCACGGTCATCACGCCGCCGGCGGGCGTCTTGCGGCTCGTGAGTTCGGCCCATTTCTGGACTGCGAGCGCGTAATCCGATCCGAGCGGTATCTCGCGGCGCGGCCTGGCGCCCGTGTCCAGGTAGTACCAGACCTTCTGCCCGCGCTCGCGCGCTCGCATGCCCTTCGGAAGATTCAGCCAGCGGCTTGGCGTGCGTCCCATGTCAGACTCCAGTGACGCGCGGCGTCCAGCGTTGCGGCGCTGGCTGCGCCTCCTGCTGGCCCGCGATGGCCCCGCGCGTCACCACCGGATGCCCGGTGGCGTTGACGCGAAACGGTATCCCCGACGTGCGCAGCCATTCAATTTGCCGGCCCTTGAACTTGCGCCCCGTCAGGGTCACGAGTTCGTCGTCGGTGAGGAAAAGCGGCGCCATCATGCAGCCACCATCCTTTCCATCCGCCGCCATGCGCCCTTGCCGAACATGGCATCCACCACCGCCCGGCGCGCGCTGCGCATTTGCAGGGGCGTGCTGGCGTCGATGATGGCCTGCGCGACGCCCAGGGCGTAGGCGACCAGCTCCAGGCCCGGGGCATCGAGGTTGTAGCGCCCGTCGCTTTCGCGGCGGTCGGAGCAGAGCTGCATGGCCTCCTGCGCGCGCTCGATCGCGCTGGCCAGCGTGGCGTCGATCTCCAGCGCGCGCACTTTGCAAATGTTGAGCGTCATGGCGACGTGATCGAAGTCGGCCTGATCGGCTTCGCCATCCCGCAGGAGGTCGAAGCGGGACAAGGTTTTCAGATGCGCGCCGGCCTTTTCGTCCGGGTCGTGGGGCCTGGCGTTGTCGAGGATGTAGAGCGGCGTCAGCGGCGAGCTGGCGCGGGTTTTGCTCGGCGCGTGCTTGCGGCGCGCGGCGCGGCGTTGGGCGCGGTTCATGGGTTGGATCGTCATTGCGCCTCCCCCTTGCTGGCGCTCTCCCAGGGCGGCACTCGATTCGCCATTCTTTTGACCAGCTCGCGCCGGTTCGTCGGCCGGCCGCCGGCTTCTTTGTACGCGAACCAGGCCCAGCGCGGCAAGGCGCGCAGTAGGCCGACGCCGATCCCGGCGGCGCCCAGGACACCCAGGGCGCACACGATGGCGCCGACCCACCAGATGAACGTGTTGGCGGTGCTCATACTGCGCCGCCTTTCGCCACCGCCCATTCGATCCAGCATTGTCTGGAGTCGGGTATCTTTTCATTTCCGCAAATGATGTCGAATGGTCTGCGCTGCCCTGTTTTCTCAGTGTGCGGACAATCCAATCCGCGCACGCACGGGTGCGATTTAAATACAGCGGCAAGAGCATCTCGCTCCGCTTGCGCTTGTTCCAGCGCGGCCAGCAGGGCGGGCACGTCGGCGCGGGCGCGGGCGATGAATTCGGCGTCCGCTATTTGATCCTTGGAAAAATGGGCTATGTACTCATCGTCGTGGCCTTCTTGTTCCACGTAAACCGTTGCGCCCCAAAAACTGTCGTCATCGCAGGAGCATGTAATCCACGGCCCCGGCGTCGCGGCATCGCACCGCGCCCGGATTGCGTTGAGTTCTTGCGCTGTCATGCGGCCTCCCTCCCAATACCCGGCGCGCGCAAGGCGCGGATGGCGTCGTCCGACACGCGCATGTAGATGCCGTCGTGAACGAACTCGGTGAATTTGCGCAACTGCTCGACCTGATTGCCGGCGGCGTCGCGGATCATTTGCTCGACGGGCTTGCCCTTGCCGATCTGCGCCAGCGAGCAGCCGTGCAGGCGGTCGAAGTTCTCGACAATCTCCGGCGTGTTGATGCTGGCGCCCAGGCAGGCCATGAAAGCCCGATCCGTGTAGGCGGCGGGCAGCGGCAGGCGCTCGACGGGTTGAGCCGCGTCAGCCATGCCCCACCTCCTTGGCGATCACGATCTCCATGCCCACGCGGTGCGCGACGTGCATTTCCAGGTGCGCCCCGGCGGAACGCTGCCAGCCGTCGAGCAGCGCCAGCGTGTCGCAGTCGAGCAGCGCCCGCAGGTCGTTGCGCATGCACTGGTGCCAGCCGGTGGCCGGGTCGGGGTTGAGGTCGGCGGGGTTCACCACCTCGTAGCCCAGCGCCCGCAGGCGGGCCGCCTCGGCGTTGAAGGCCGGAAAATTCAGATCCGGCAAGCCGGTCATGGGGCCGCTGATGTAAATGCGCTTCATGCGGCCTCCATGACTCGCACCCCCAGGCGCGGACTCAGGCGCTGTAGGCAGCACTGCGCCAGCGCCAGCAATTCGGCGCTGCCGACTTCAAAGCCGGGGTCGGCGATGAGGCGGGGCCAGTCGCTCGGGCGCATCACGCAAGCATCCGGCGAGACCTCCTGCACCCGCTCGCCGCCCAAGTCGTAGCTGACGAGCCAGCGGCGGCCGAGCAGGCTGGGCGCTGCGCTGGCCTGCTTCGGGGTGACGTAGCCGCCCGTCTTGCGGATGGATGGCAGCACTTCGCCGGTGACCCACTTGGAAAACGCGAGAGCTTCCGGCTTGCGCGAGCGCAGCACGAGCCGGTACAAGCCAGACTCGTTGATGATGGTGACGCGCCGGGTTTGTTCTGTTCCATTTGAGCTGATACCCACAATCTGGGTATCGGCTTTCTGATGGGTACCCAGAATGCGGGTACCCTTTTCAGCATCGCGGTAGCCCAGCGCGGCGCACACGTCGCTGGCGACGAACCAAGGCTCGCCATCGCGCACGATGACGCGCACGACGCGCTCGCCGAAGTTGAACGGAGTGGGCTGCGCCGATGCGCCCAAGGCAAGCGCGCTCATGCCGCACCCCCCATCTTGGCGAACAGGCGGGCCAGCAAGCCTTTGCGCGGCGCGGCGGCTCTGGGTTGGGTGACCGGCTCGGGTTGCCAGTGCTGGCGGTCGAACAGCGCCTCGCGGTGAATTTCGGCGGCGCGGAAGGGGTCGATGCGGTTGCGCGGGGTGGCGGTGGCCATGATGCGGCTCCAGTTGTGCTTTGCGAACAACTGCCGACCACGCTCTCACACGGGGGCGGCAGCCCGGACGGGTGTGAGAGACCGGCGCACAGGCGGAGCCATCAACCGGTAGGGCTTGCGCCCTCCCATCCGGGCCGCCATAACTGGGGCCACGAAAGAAAAAGCCGCAAGACTTGCGGTTGCGGCTCTTCGCCGCCTGCGCTGTCGGACTCTCACATCCGATCCCCGCCTTTTTCGCAGGGACGGGCGCAGTGTAGCCGCGAATAGCCGAACGTGCAACAATGCGGCGCATGACCGCCGTTGCATTCGACACCCTCGCCTTTGCCGACAAGCTCAAAGAGTCGGGCATGCCGCCACAACAGGCGGAGGCGCAGGCGCGCGCCATGGCAGCGGCGCTTGACGCCTCACGCCAAGACTTGGCAACAAAGGCCGACATCGACTTACGTTTCGCCAAGATCGACGGCGAGTTGCTCCTGCTCAAATGGATGCTGGGCGTGGTCGTGGCCGGCGTGCTGGCGCTGGTCATGAAGGCGTTCATGCACGCCTGAGCGCCAGCGTCGCCGAATGTGCATCTGTCGATGAATCGCTCCATCACGCATTGACCGTTCATGCGGCCTCCTTCAGTTTGCAGACGGTGCCGTTTTCGACCCAATGGGCGGCCACGGTGGCGGGCAAGATCGCGGGCAGCGCCTTGAGCGTGCCGAAGATCAGGGCGGTGTTGATCTCGCCGCCCTGCGCCAGGGCATCCAGCCACGCAATCAGATCGGCGCGCCCAGGCAGGTCGAGCACGTCGAGGCGGTCGAGCACCAGCACCTTGATGCCCGACAGGTGCGCCACGGCCTCGGCCAGCATGGCATCGGCGCGCCACTGCTCGGACTCCGACAGCAGCGCGTAGGGGCGGCCAGCGGCCAGCACCTGCATGTCCCGCGCCACGGTCACGGCGGCCCATTGCGCGATTTCGGCGGCCTCGGCCAGCCGCGCATTCAGCGGCCCCAGCGCCTCATTGAGCATGTCGCCCGGAATGCCGTCCGGCGCCAGCGCGTCGGCAATGGCGCCCCACGCCAGCGCGGACTGGTGCGCGGCCAGCGCCTGGGCGGTGCTGGCGTCGGCCTGGGCGGCCTGCCGCTCGGCGCTGCGCTGCGCTTCCAGATGGGCGGCGATCTCGCCGCGCCCGGCCTGAGCGGCGCGCAGGTGCGCGCGGGCGGCGTCGATCTCGGCCTCGCTCGGCGCGTCGCCCGCGGCGGCTTCCAGTTCGACGACGGCCTTGGCCGCCGCGTCCGCCTCGGCCAGGTCGCGCCGGTCGTTGGCGACGGCGCTTTGCAGCAGCTGCAGGGCTTTCTCGTGCTCGGGCAGGTTGGCCAGCGCCTCGATGTCGGCGGCCTCGCCGTCGCCGATGGCGCCGTGCTCCGTCGTGTAGCGGTCCAGCGCCGCGTTCGATGCCGCGAGCTGCTGGCGCTGCTGCGCGTCCATGTCGCCGAACGGGATCGCCATGCGCAGCGACTCATTCAGGTGGTGCGCCAGATCGTGCACAAGGCCGACCTTGCGGCCACCGGCGGCGCGCCGGCGCGTGTCCTCGACCTTGGCCGTCCAGACGTGGAGCTGATCCTCGTCCTGCGTCAGCTTGTCGGAAATGCGCGCGTAGCGCCCGGCCTTCTCGCGCAGCTCGGCCAGCCGCTTCACGGCTGCGGCGTGGCGCTGCTGGTCGGCCTGCAATGCGCCCAGGCACTGGTTGGCGGCGGCCAGCTCGGCATCCGCGGCGACCAGGCGCTGGCGCAGATCGGCCGGCGCGGCGGCGTTGAAGGCGGGCTTTGCGGCGGCCCACGTCGCGGCCTTCTTTTCGCCGTAGGTCTCGCCCGTGATCGCGTGCCACGCCGCCTTTTCGCCGCGCGCCTTGGCCTGCGCCTCGGCGTGCCCGGCATCGAAGCCGGCGCGCAGCAGCGGCAGGATGGCGTCGGCCTTCTTGTCGTCGCAGCCCTTGTCCAGCAGGCGCCGCTTCACCTCGGTGGCGCCGGCGCCCAGCCCCATCAGGCGGAACAGGAAGGCGCGGCGCTCGTTGGCCGCCATGCGGGCGAATCGCTGCGCATCCAGCACGCAGGGCAGGGCGGCGGGCGGCGCGTAGTCGGCCAGCGACGTGGTTTTGCCGCTGGGCAGCGCCACGCAAGCGCGCGCGCCGCCCTCGATGCCGACCTCGGCGAAGCCGCTGCCCGCGCCCTCGGTCACCAGTTGGCCGTAGTGCTTTTTCAGATCGACGCGCACGGCCTCGCCGGTGAGCGCCATGCGCACGGCCTCTTGCAGGCTGGATTTGCCCGCCCCGTTGCGGCCCGCGAACAGCGTCACGGGCGTGGTGAGCTGCACCTCGGCGGCGCGGATGCCCAGGAAGTTCTGGACGTTGATGCTGGTGAGCTTCATTCGTCCGCCCCCTCGCTGCCGCCGTGCGCCTGCCACCATTCGGTGTCGTGCTCTTGGTGCCACGCCTTCCAGCCGATGATCCACTCGATGCACAGCGCGCCGGGCATCACGGGGCAGTCGGATTGCGGCTTGCCCTCGCTGGCGGCCACGTAGCCATCGGCGTGGGCCTGCTGCAATTCGGCCTCCAGCGGCTGGTGACCGATGGCCTTGACCTCGGCTTCGATCACGCCGCCGTCATCGCCGCCGCCCATGCCCTTGCCGTCGCCGTTCGGGTCGTATTCGTGGCCCAGATCCATCGCGCGCTGATCGGCCTCGCCGCGCACCTTGTCAATGCCGCCGGTGTACTGCGCCGGGTTGGCGACGACCACAATCACGGCCTTGCCGCTGGCCTCGTACAGCTCTTGCAGGTTGGGCGCGGCGCTGCTGAACTTGACCACGGCCTTGACGCCGTCCTTGATCGTGATCTGGTCCAGGTCGCCGGCCACCACCACGCGGCCCTCGCTGGCGATCAGGTGCACGGCCATCTTCACGTTGTCTTCCACGCGCCGGCGCAGGCGGTCGATCACGTCGTCCTGCTTGGCCTGCGATGTTTTTGCCCAGACGTCGGGCAGGAGCTTGATTTCGGTGACCAGCGCCGAAAGCAGGTCTTTGCCGACCGTATCGGCGGTCATGCTCATGATGGTTTTCGCGTCGTCGTTCATGCTTGGTTTTCCTCTTGTTGATCGGTTGCGGCGCAGCCTGGCGGCTTACTCCATATCGGCGGCTGCGGCGCGCTCGCGGCGGGCGCGCTGGGCGGGTTGCGGCTGGCCGGCTCCGGCGGTTTCGCTGCTGGCGCGAATGGCGGCCAGTTGCTGGGCCGCGAGGCGGTTGAGTTCGGCCTGCTGCTGGGCGTCGGGCACGGCTTCGATGAACCCGCGCGCCATGTCCAGCGTGTCGGTGTCTTTTGATGCGCCGATGGCGTCGGCCACTTGGGCAAAGGTCATGGCCTGGGTGGCTTCCGTGATCTCGCCGGTTTGGCTGTTGACCGTCGCGCCGGCCTGCTCGACGATCTCGGCAGCCGGCACCGGGCCGGCGGGCGCTCGACGCAATTCGCTGATCGGCGTCGGCGTCACGGTGCCATCGGCAGCAACGTCGAACGTCATCAGGTCGCGCGCTTCTTCCGAGGTCTGCCCCATGCCCATCACGATGTCGGGCGCGTGGACGTTGCCGAAGTAGCTGCCGGAGCGGTAATAGAACATCAGCGTCCGCATTTCGGTTTGCCACTTGGAGCCCGGCTTGCCGTACCAACCTTCCTCAACCGCCATGCGCATGGTCACGGGGGCCGACTCGATCACCGGCACACCCAGCGCCTTGTACAAGTCGAGCATGCGGTTCGGGTACTGGCGCAGCTGGTCGGCGGTGATCGCCGGTTCCGGGTAGCCCTTGGGCAGCGCCCAGGCGATGCACTCGATGTTTTCCACCTTCACCTTGCGCTCGGTGAAGATCGGGCGGCGGGCCTGATCGTCCCAGCCGGTTTTTTCCTTGTACGCGGCTTCGATCGGCCCCAGGTTGCGCATCTGAAAGCGCAGCGGCGTGAAGCGCCCCGATGCGTTGATTGCGGCGATGACGAACTTGCCTGACCAGCGCAGCTTGCCCTCGATCATGTCGGCGTTCTGCATCACAGCCGTGATCGACATGCGCACGGCGCGCGCAACCTCGATTGCGACAAGGCAGTTGCCGATGGCATTGGGGTTCTCGACCCATTTCTCGTCGCGGCCCACCTTCTTCAAGTTGAAGGCCCGGAACTGCGCCGGCACGGCGTCGCTGCTGGCGTACGCTTTGGCGATCCGGTTGGCGAGCGCGAAACCGCGCTCGGTGAACATATCGACCGCCTGATCGGAGATGGCGGCCAGATTCATGGGTTGCCGCATGGTGGCAAGCGTGGTTTGCTGGGTGGTTTCGGTGGCGTTCATGGTCATTGCTCCTGGGTTGCTGAACGTTTGTTGCGGTTTTGCTCGGTGCGGCTCGCCCATCGACAGTTGCCCGGCTCGTAGTGGCCGTTGCTGTCGATCCGGTCAAGGCTGGTGTCTGGAGGGCGCTCGCCCATCGAGGACAGGAAGGCTTCAAAACTGCCTTGCCATGCGGCGCAGACCGTGATGCCGCGCCCGCCGTAGTCCTTGAACTGGCGATGCTTGCTGTCAGCGCAGCGGGCCAGCATGGCCCGCCATGAGTTGTAGGTAGGCGACCTGTAGAGGCCGTGCGCCGTTTTTTTGGCCCGCATCTTCTCGGCGCGAACGCAACCGCATGAAGTCGTTTCGCCCTTGCGAAGCGACTGCGAACGCACGGCGACTTGCCGACCACAATCGCACCGGCAGACAAAGGCCGTGGCGACTCCGATGCGCGTTTTCTCGCGCACAGTCAAACGCCCGAAGCGCTGGCCAACGAGGTCGATGAAAGTGCTCATGCGGCGCCGGCTCACTTCCTGAACTTGCAGGTTTGGAAAGCTGCACAGTATTTTTCGTGACACATCATGCTTTTCGGGTTCCCGAAAAAGTGCCCGCCATGAATGAGCCTGGCGGCGTGCTCCAGCACGCCGGGCGTCTCGCCATCGCCCAGCAGCACCTCGCGCGCGCCGGCGATCTCGCCCGTGCCCACGCGCTGCGAGGCGGGCGTCTTGGCGGTGTTCATGCCGATGATTTGGGCCGGCGCGCTGATCTGCACGCCGCTGGCGTGCTCGGCCAGCAGCTCGTAGACGCCCATCTGGTAGGCGTGCCCGGCGGTCTTCACGTTGCCATCGGCGCCAACGGCGGCCTTGCCGGTTTTCAGGTCGCAAATGGACAGCCCCTCGGCGGTCTCGCGCACCCGGTCGGTGGTGCCGGTCAGGATCAGGCCGAGGTCGCTGATTTCCAGGTTGTCGCACCGCACCTCGACCGCCGTGTAGTTCTGCCGCGGCGCGATGACCTGGCAGTATTTGGCGTGCAGGGCCAACGCGATCTTCTCCACGTCCTGCGGCGTTTCCTCATCCCACACCACGTCCTCGCCGGGGTGGTGAATCGCGTCCACGGCGGCGGCGGCGGCCTCGTCGATGGTGATGCCGGTGCCGTCGATGGCGGACTGATCGAACGCGGCGGTACTGGCGTGCACGGCCTTGCCGAGCATCGCCTTGCCGCTGGACGGCGTGCGCCGGCCTTCGAGGTGGGTGGCGGCCCACGAAGCCGGGCAGTCGAACAGCCTGCCCAGGCTCGATGCGCGGATGGTGATGGGGGTCATTTGCTGGTGCTCCTGTCGTTGAAAAAAATGGCCGCATGGCGCCCGGCGCCGGCCTGGGCGATGGCAAGCTGCGGCTGCGCCTCGCGCAGGCACACCAGCGTGCTGCCGTCTTCCCACTCGAACGGCTGGCCGCCGCAGATTTGGCCGGCGGCGATGTCGCGGCGGATCAGCGCGGTATCGGTGGGGGCGACGGCGTCGGCGGGGCGGCCGCCCAGCCACTGGCCAACGATGAAGATCAGGGTGACGACGAGCGCCGCGAGGGTGTAGGTTTTGACGAGGTTCATGCCGCGCCTCCGGTGGCCTTGGCGATGGCGGCGCGGGCGCGGGCGATTTGATTCAGAGTCGATTTCACGTTCTGCTCCGCCCATTCCATCCGTTCCGCAGCACGGCTGACCTCCGCATGCTCGATCAGGCACAACGCTTCTTCGCAATTGCCAGAGACATCTCCTGCGTTACTGGCTGCTGCGCGAACCTCGCGGATCGCACGGTCGATTTCTAGGCTCATGACCGCACCTCCGGGAAACCAAACGCTTTCAACGCGGCCCTGCCGGCGTCCAGCGACCGGCGCTCTTGCTGGTGCAGGTGCTCCAGGTAGCGCCGGGCCAGCTCATCCATTGCGGCGATCCGAGCCTCCGGGTTGGGCGTCATGCCCAGCGCCAGCGCCAGCAGTTCCGGCGCGCCCATGATGCGGGCGTTGTCGTAGTCGATCTTGAGGGCGTCGGCGTCGTGGTGGGCGTCGTAATCGCGGCGCCCGCCGTCGTAGGCTTGCTGGCCGATGCACTCCGAGCAGAGCCAGTCCGCGAACGTCTCGGCATCGCACAGCGCCGCGTTACGCTCGTGCTCGATCTCGGCGGCGGTCATGAAGCCCGCCTCGTGGCGCGCCAGCGCCTGCCGGGCGAAGCCTTCCGCAGCTCGGTCGGCCACGGCGCATAGTTCGGTGAGTTGCATCTTCCTGTCCTTCTCGGTGTCGCGTTGTTCGATGGCTGAACTTTAGCAAATGCGAAAATTAAAGGCAAGCAAATGCTAAACGTCCGAGCGTTTAAGTCAGGTATGGCAACCAATCCGCCAGCGTGACGAGCGGCGCATGGGCGCAAAAAAACCCGCACGAGGCGGGCTTGGAACCTTCAGAAGGGGAAGAAGATGATCGTTGTGAGCGGGGATCTAGTTGTGAGACGCGAGGCGGGTGCTTGACCGGGCGCGCCGGCTATTCGTCCGACACCTGCTTTTTGTGGCGGATGGCGTAGTACCCCATGCCGCCAACAAAGCCAACGACGACCTTGGCGAAGTCAAGCACCAAGGCAGATTGACCGACGAACATGGCATACGCCGAAAAAACGAGGAGCCCCGCGAGGGCCAGCAACATGAAGTTCTGGCGCGTGCGCTGGCGCTTGGTGAGCTCTTCCCGTTCGTGCTTTCGGTCGCGCTCTTGGGCCTCGATGCTCTGTTGCGCGACAGTCCTGTTGAGGTTGATCTCAGCGCTGTCGCGCTCCACTTCCTTTAGCCTCACCGTCAACTCGTGCTTCTGAACTGATAGCAGTTCCTTTAGCGTTTCCTCGGTGAGCGCAGGAAGCGAATTGGGCCTTTGGGGTGGCTGACTGTTAGCCATTCAGTACCGGCTTGAAGCGCGCTCTGGTGTACCGCACATCAAAGAACCCGAACCCTCGCTCGCCGGGGAACGGGGCGACGAACCTGGCCTTGGCGATCAACGTTGGCGCCTCGGCTTGCAGCCTCAGGTACTCTTTCGCGGACAGTTTTTCGCTGCGCACGGGGCGCACGTCAACCGTGAAGGGTTTCCCCATCTTTGCGTCCTCGCGGGTGTGTTTGCAGGAGTTGGACTGTACCACGGGCAGATCGTTCCCCGCCTCGCCCCTCCATCCCCCTCCCTGCCTCCGGTGCGGTCTTTGTGTCTGCCCGGATGGGCGCGGAGCGGGGAGGGCGCTATGGCGATAGAGGGGGTAGGTGAATCGGGCCTGTACTCTGCCGGCAGGCTGCCTACTGCGCCGGCGGTAGCGCGCCCACGCCGGGCGCGAAGAGCTGCGGTTTAGAGTTGATCTACATCAACTAGCAGCCGGGAATGACACACGGGCAAGAGGGGCGGGGTCTTGTTCAGCAGCTTTGCGGTACGATGGGGTGCCTGTCACTCAATGAGGTCGTGAACGTGTACCCCGTAGGCTTTCCGGGATGGAAGATCGCGGCCAAGCTGGGCGTCACGCTGGTGGTGCGCGTGCGGGTCTTTCACGATGAAGAATCCGGTTCTTATTGGGCACAAAGTTCCAACCTCGATGGACTTGTGGTGTCTGGCGCTACGCTGGACGAGGTGAAGTCAGAGGCCATCGCCGCTGGCGAAGCGTTGCTTTCCTTGCAACTGGACAAAAGGCCGCACCCAACAACCGCCCTTTTTACGTACCGCGAGAGCGCCCTGCTTTCTGCCTGAGGTTTTCCCGTGAACGGTTGATACGCTCATCAACATGGTTGCCGCCGCGGGCCTTCATGTTGAGCTGCGCGTGCTGGAGGCCGCCTGACAGCCCCTAGTGCCTAGCCGAACACCGGCTTGACTCCCGCCCTGGCTCGCTGTTGAAAGTATTGACGGCCGCGCCAACCCCGTAAAGCAAAAAGAGAACAAAAACGCCGCCTATGAGAATATCTTTTCTTAGTGTCGGAGCCTTGCCCTTTCTTGCCCATTGTTTTGGATAAATTAAACCGGCAATCGTAAATAGGGCGACAACAACCTCCAAGACAATAACGGCATCGCCAATAAATCCAATCACTTAACCTTCCTCCATTTAGTAGCAAAAAAATTCGGGCGCCAGTCGCACCCCTCGCGTGCGGCTTGGGCTTGTATTTGTTTGTCGATGTCGCCGGCCTTCACGTCGGGCGTGAAGCCGGATTGCAGCGACCGCGCGCAGGGCAGCTCGTAGCGCGGCGCGGCTTGGTAGTCTAAGTCCAGCATCCCCCGGTGCTCGGCCTCCGGGTCTCTGATCTCGATGGTTTTGCGGCAGTAATGCGCCACGCCGCCGCCCGCGTGGGAGGCGACGAAGCAGCCCAGCGTGGCCGCCACCGCATCCTGATCCACCGCCAGGCGCCCGCCCGCGTGCACCAGCACGCCCTTGATGTGGTCCAGGTGTTGCAGCAGCGCCACGGCCAGATCGGCCTGCGCGGGCGTGGCGCCGAACGCGGCGCGGTAACGCTTGATCTTGCCGATCGCGGCCTCGGTGAATTCGTCGGCCTGGGCCGCGATTTCGAGGGCAATGGGGAACAGATGGGAAGGGGAGGAAACGAACGCTACAACAATCACACGACTTCCACTCTGGCGATCACGACGCCGCAAATCTCGGCATCGCTGCCCATCTGGGAAATTCGGTTCGGCCAGGCCAGATTGATGGCCTCCAGCATCTGGATGCCGCCATCGACCAGCAGGCGCCGGAACGCGGCTTCGTGCGCGCCGGGCAGGCACACCACCACCGGGGAGCGGTGCATGGCCTGCCGGTCAGGATCCACGAAGATCAGGTCGCCATCGTCGAACGATGGCTTGTTGCCGGGGCTGCTCATGGCGTCGCCCTTCACGCGCAGGGCGTAGGTGCGCGGGCCGTGCTTGACGGGGCAGGCGAGCCAGTCCTCGGCGGTGCCGGGGTCTGATGTGTCGCACCAGTTTTTGGCAAACGCCCACGAGATCAATGGGACGCAACGAGTGACGGCGGCAGAAGCTGCGGCGTCGCCGCCGGGCGTGTCCAGCCAACCGACGGGTTTGCCCGCGCCGTGCTCGATCTTGCGCGCCACCTTTTCGCCCAAGTTCCGGTAGCCGCCCAAGTACTGCCCGAGCTGGGCTGGCGACACGCCAACCTTGGCGCTCAGCGCAGTTTGACCGCCGAATTCGGTGATCAGCCTTCTGAGTTGGGCGGTTCGCGTGCTTCCCATGAGAGTTACAAAAGTTTAGCAAACGCTTAATGCGCAATTGCTTGACTTTGAATTTCGCATTTGCTAAAGTCATGCGCATGGAACTTACGGACTACATCAGCAGCGGGCGCGGCAATGCGGCGCGCATCGCAACCGCGCTCGGGGTCAAGGCGGCCTATGTCTCGCAGATCGCATCGGGTCATCGCAGGGCTTCTCCCGTGAGGGCGGTGCAGATCGAGGAGTTGACGGGAGGCGTCGTCACGCGCGCCGAACTCCGTCCGGACGATTTCTGGCGCATCTGGCCCGATCTGGCTCATGACTGACGCGAGCATCGGCGCCCGGCACGACCAGCGCCAGGCCATCCGGCCTGCGGCGAAGGAGGCGTGATGCCGACTCAGAGCGGACCGGATTCCCCCCAGTCGAGATCGTGGTCGGCCCGTACTGAAAACACGGCCGATTTCGTAGCTGTGAAAGTGCGTTCGTCGGAGAGCTGCAGGCCGCTGATGACCACCTTGGTTGGCCGCCCAAGCAACTCGGTGAGCGCCTTCGCCACGCATTCCTCCATCGCAGCGATGGAGTGTTTTTTGAAAAGGTTTTCCGACATGAACAAGCCCTTGATGAAGTTGCGCGCAATGCGCGAGGTGTATGCGCTGCCCCCGTTGTCCGAGGCTGCGGAGGCGATCTTCGCCGATGTGCTGGAGGGTTGCCGCATCGATCAGATCGTCGATGCGCTGGACTGCTGGACGCGCAAAGCCAACCGCTTTCCGGCGCCAGTGGAGATTCTTGAAGTGATGCGCCAACGGCTGCGCGCCAACGCCGCCGCCGCGTCGCAGCGAAGCGTCGAAAGGGCGCCGCAGCTTGATCGTCGTTGAGGCTTTCATTCCAAAAATTTTTACCCACCCAACGCGACAACACGGGGCAAACGATTTGACACGAGGTGACCAGATGGAACTCAGGCTGCTCAGACCCGAAATGCTGCAAGTCGATGCGCGTGTCATCGACGCGCTACCCAGCATGACCGCCGCCATCCGGCTGTGTCAGCAACTGTCGGGGCTGCCCGACAAGGCGTTTTACGGCAAAGGCGGGATTGTCTCCGATGCGGCGCAGTGGTCGCGCATCACGCACAGCGGCCAGCACAACTTCCCCCAGGACAAGTTCGTTCTGTACCAAGAGATATGCGGCAACCCTGTGCCCACGATGTTTTCGGCCCGCAAGCTTGGCTACGGGCTGGTGCCGCTGGAAACCGAGATGGAGCGCCGCCTGCGCATCGAGCGCCAGAAGGCCGAGGAACTGGAGCGCGAGAACGCGCTGCTCAAAAAGCTTTTTACAGGAAGGGGCGCGTGATGCGCGAAAACGACATTCTTGAGAGCCGCAATTTCGGCCAGGCGCGCCGCCGGGCGCCGAAGCGCCACCGGGCCGCCGCGAAGCCGCGCGCGCGCCCGATCAACAACATGACCACCGGCGGCGTGTACGACGGGGCCGATCTGCGCCCCTTTGATGGCCGCCCCGGCGCGCTGGATGCGCTGGAAATGCCCAGCCGCATGGGCAAGCGGCTGATCTACCGCGACGGGCGCACCGAGGGAGTTCAATCATGACCGGGTTCGTCATCTCCAGCCTGTGCTGGTTCGGTTTTCTGTTCGTTACCCGCATCTACCTGCTGGCCCGCGACACGTCCATGAAGGGGCCGGAAAAAAACGGCATGGCCCTGGGCGTGCTGACCAGCGCCGCTTGGGTCGGCTGGGCCGTCTGGCTGCTGGCGCGGGGTGCGTGATGCAACCTTGGCAACTGATCCACGGCGAATGCCTGCCGGCGCTGATCGCCATGCCGGACAACAGCGCCGACGCCGTCATCACCGATCCGCCGTACAGCAGCGGCGGTTTCTCGCGCGACGACAAGAGCGCCGACCCCGTCATCAAATACACCCAGACCGGGGTCTCCGGCCGCTTCCCGTCGTTCGGTGGCGACTCGCGCGACCAGCGCAGCTATCTCGCATGGTGTTCGCTGTGGATCGCCGAATGCGTGCGCATCCTCAAGCCGGGCGGGTATTTCATGGCCTTCACCGACTGGCGGCAACTGCCGGTGATGACCGATGCCGTGCAGGCCGGTGGCGTGTTCTGGCGCGGCATCGTGGCATGGAACAAGGGCGCCGGGGCGCGTGCGCCGCACAAGGGCTATTTCAAGCACCAGTGCGAGTTCGTCGTCTGGGGCACCAAGGGCGCTGCCGTGGTGGCCGAGCACGACGGGCCGTTCGATGGCTGCATTCATGCTGTGGTCAGGCAGGCCGATAAGCACCATCTGACCGGCAAGCCGACCGCGCTCATGGGCGAGCTGGTGCGGCCTGTCGTGCCGGGCGGCGTGATCCTGGATCCGTTCGCGGGCAGCGGCACGACAGGGGTGGCTGCAGTCCTCTCTGGCCGGCGCTTCATCGGCATCGAGCGCGAAGCTGCCTACGCGGACATTTCGCGGCGACGACTGGCCGATGCCGCTGGCACGTTCGGCCTGGGCGCCGCGCCCTTGCGGCAGGCGAGATTTGACGAGCTGGAGGCAGCGTGACATGGCTCTACGTACCCTCGAACTGTGCTCCGGCGTGGGCATGCTCGGAGAAGGATTGCGCGCCGGGCTCGGAGTCCTGGGCATCGAGACTCGCGCCGTCTGCCACGTCGAGCGGGAAGCTTATGCCGCCGCCGTTCTGGCTGCGCGCATGGAAGAAGGCAGCCTGGATGCGGCGCCTGTCTGGTCTGACCTGCTCACATTCGACGCTGGCGCATGGCGCGGCGCGGTGGATTGCGTCGTTGCAGGCTTCCCCTGCCAAGACCTCAGCGTTGCGGGCAAGCGTGCTGGGCTTGACGGCGAGCGAAGCGGCCTGTTCTTCCGCGTGCTCGACATTGCCGACGATTGCGGCGCGTGGTGCCTCTTTCTGGAGAACGTCGGCGGCATCGCTTCTGCCGCCGCCTCCGCTGTGGACGAAGCCGAAGGCGCGCTCGAAGAACGCGCCGCCGCCCGCGTCGTGGGGGAACTGGCCGACCGCGGGTGGGACGCGGAATGGATCACTCTTTCAGCGTCCGACGTGGGCGCCAGCCACGGGCGAGCGCGATGGTTTTGCCTTGCCTGGCGGCGCGTGGCCGACGCCGGACACGGGGCACGAACGGATCAACCGCTCGCGGTCGCCGAATGCCGCCGAGCGCCCCACGATTGCATTGGCGGCGAAGACGTGGGCCACGCCACGGGCGACGGACGGCGAGAAGGGCGGCCCGAACTGCCGGGGCGGCAGGGGCGATCCGATTCTGGCGGGGCAGGCGGTGCAATGGCCGACGCCGAACGCGCACGACGGGCGCAGGCCGGGCGCAGACCTGAAATCGACCCAGGGCGCGAACCTGAGCCGCGATGCGGCGCTGCGGCCGACCCCGGCCAGTCGGGATTACCGCTCGCCCAACAGCGCGAGCTTGGCGGATCGCGGCGGCGGGGCGAAGGGCGAGCAGTTGCCGAACTTCGTGGCGCACCACTTTTCTTTGCCCCCGGCCCCGCAGACCCCCGATGGCTCGCAATCCTCGCTCAGCGCCCCGAACTCGCCCCGGCGCTTGAACCCGGTTTTTGCAAGCTGGTTGATGGGCTGGCCTTTGACATGGACGATAGCCGAGCCGCGCGCCTGCGCTGCATCGGCAACGGCGTTGTGGCGGCTGCGGCTGCGGCGGCTGTTGTTGAGCTGGTATGCCGTGCCAGAGGCATGGCGGGAGGCAGCGTGACGTGAACTACTACGAGCGCCCGAATAACATGCAAGCTCAACAACCACCAAGCAGGAGCTTTTATGACTGGCAACGATTGGAAGTGGCACGAGCAGGATGCCAAGGAGTCGATTGTGGTGCCGTCCGTTCAGGCGGTCGCAGTCTATGCAAACACGGACGGGGACATCGTGATCCGTCAACAGAATCCAATGGGAGAAGAAGATGCTGTGATCGTCGTGCCGCGATCCTCGGTCGGCGCCATCATCAAAGCACTGAAGGCGGAGTCCGCCAAGAAATAAACCGGGTGCGCCGTCATGCGCGCGCTTCCGATGGGAGGTGCGCATGAAACGCCCGGCGTTCCAGTTTTACCCGGCGGACTGGCGCAACAACTCCAACCTGCGACGCTGTTCGTGGGCCGCGCGTGGCGCGTGGATCGACTTGATGTGCCTGATGCACGACGCCGATGGCTATGGCGTGCTGCGCTGGGAGATGAAGGAGATCGCTCAGTCCATTGGCTGTCCGCTGTCTCTGCTCAAAGAGCTGCGCGACAAGGGCGTTCTCAAGGGCTGCGACACCGGGGTATGCGAGCCGTTTGTCTACACGCCGCGATCCGGTCGCAAGGATGGCGAACCGGTCACACTGATCCCCGGGCAATCCGGCCCCATCTGGTATTCAAGCCGGATGGTCAAGGATGAATACGTCCGCAACATCCGAGGCAGCGGAACGAGGTTCGGCGACCCGGAGGGCGCAGACCCAAAGGTGGCGCGCAATGCGTCACCAAACCATGCACCAAAGGGGGGCTTTGGTGCTGACTTTGATGCATCACCAAAGGCCGCACCAATCCGCCGAAAAGGTGACGGCCCTTCATCTTCTTCTTCATCTTCAATAAATACAAATACCGTTAACGGTAGTTACCCCCCCCCTGACAACCCGCGCGCGCCCGCATCGACCGCTGCCGAGGTGGGGGTTGACACGCCGCCGGTCGATGCCGGTGCGGCAGGGCAGGTCTGCCGGCGACTGCGCCGCGAGTGCGGCATCGGCGACGTGAACCCCTCGCACCCCAAGCTGCTGGCGCTGCTCGCGGCGGGCGCAGAGTGGCCGGAGTTCGCGGCAGCAGCGAAGGCCAGCGACGGCAAGGCCAGGCCGTTCGCGTACCTGCTGTCGGTCATCGAGGGCGAACGCCGCCGCGCCGCTCAGATGGCGAGCGCGGTGCACCACGGGCCGATGCACAACCGCCAGGAATCGCTGGAGCAGCGCAACCGCGAGGCCGCGCAGCGATGGGCCGCAAAGATGGAGACAGGCAATGCAACCGAGTGATTCCACGCGCTTTTCCGCGCTTTTCGCCGACGTCATGGCGTACTACCGGCAGGACATTTCCGACTTCATGCAGTCGCTGTTCTGGCAGGCGTGCCAGAGCTTCGATTTCGAGCAGGTGCAGGAGGCGTTCAGCCGCCACGCCAAAGACCCCGAGCGCGGGCAGTACCCGCCGAAGGTGGCCGATCTTGTGCGCATCCTGCAAGGCACGCCGACCGACCGCGCCATGCTGGCCTGGGGCAGGGCGCTCGATGCGATCAGCCGCGTGGGCGGCTACACCGACGTGGTGTTCGACGACCCGGCGATTCACGCCTGCATCGAAGACCTGGGCGGCTGGCCGAAGTTCTGCCGCACCGACCTGAAAGACCTGGGCTACCTGCAACACCGTTTTTGCCAGGCGTACACGGCCTACACGGGCCGGGGCGAGTTCCCGTTTCCGCGCCTGCTGCCGGGCGACCGCTCGCCAGATTTCGAGTTCGAGCGCCGGGGGCTACCGCTGCCGCGCCCCGCGCTGATCGGCAACGCCGAGCGGTGCAAAGCCGTCTACCAAGCTGGTGTCGGCGGCGGGAAGGCTCCCATTGCGTACCTGCCGGTTGCCGCGCTGGCGTGTGACCGGCTGCTGGCCGCCGGCAATGCGTCCAGCTACCGCGCCCCGCAGGTGGCGGCGTGACATGCCCAGCCTGCGTACACGCGCAAACCAACCCGCGCCACGGCGGCTACCGGATGCAGTGCCTCCCGTGCTGCGCCCGGCTGGTGGCGTCCGCCAGGCCGTCACGGGCGCGCCAGGAGGCCATGCTGGCCGCCATCGCCCGCTACCCGGATGCGCCGCCACGGCAGGCGGTGCTGGACTGTCTGAGGCAGGGCTTTTCGGCGCCCCGCTCAGCCCCGCCGAGCGGGCCATTGCAGTCCGGCAGGGGCCGGCCGATTTGAATTTTTCGGGAGTAAAAATGATGCAGACCATCACCTTCACCATCCCCGGCGAGCCGGGAGCGCAGTACAGGCCAATCGCGGGATTCGACGGATACGCCGTCGGTGATGACGGATCGGTCTGGTCGCGCCGTTCGCTCAACGGTCAAGGCTACGGCCCTTGGCACCGGCTCGCCGGGTTCATCGCTCGTGGCTACTGGCGCGTCAATCTGCGGCGCAATGGCCACATCGAAAAGCGGTCAGTTCATCGCCTTGTGCTCGATGCCTTCGTCGGTGAGCAGCCGGAGTTGCAGGCTCGACACCTGAACGGCAAGCGCACCGATAACCGGCTTGTGAATCTGGCTTGGGGTACGGCGGCAGACAACGCAGTTGATCGCGAAGGCCACGGCAACACGCTGCGAGCAGAGGCGCACGGAATGGCAAAGCTGTCAGCCGATCAGGTTCTGGAAATACGAGAGCGGCTGGCGAGAGGTGATGTCAAAGCACAGATCGCCCGTGATTTCGGTATCGCACGAACAACGCTTCGTCACATCGATAGCGGGAAAAATTGGAGGGCAGTTGCATGAAGATCGAATTCGTGATCCCTGGCCCTCCCGTTGCAAAAGGCCGCCCGCGCTCGTTCGTGCGCAACGGGCGCGTCGGGCACTACACGCCCGACAAGACCGCCCGCTACGAGAACCTCGTCAAGCTGGCCGCGCGGCAGGCGATGGGCGATCTGCCGCCGGCGGATGGCCCGGTGTCGCTGGTCGTGTCCGCGTTCATGGGCATCCCGGCGAGCTGGAGCCAGAAGAAGCAGCGCGCGGCGGCGCTGGGCGAGGTCGTGCCGACCAAGCGCCCCGACCTCGACAACATCGTGAAAGCGATCAAGGACGGCGCCAACGGCGTGACGTGGCGCGACGACGCGCAGGTGGTGGACGTGCGCGCCAGCAAGCGATACGGCGCGCCGCGCGTTGAAGTGACCGTGAGGGCCGCGTAATGGATCGGTGGGAATTCGGCGATCCGATGGAAGTGGCGGCCCGCCGCCAGGCCGCTGCGCAGCGCCAGGAGCGAGCCTGCGGCCAGTGCGAGCGCAAGATCAGCATGGACTGGCGGGGGCAGACCCTGCACGCCTGCGGGCAGAAGCGCCGCACCTACGGCGTGCGCTGCGAGTTTTTCAGGATGAAGGAGAGCGCATGAAGGAAGCCCCGGTTTTTCGCAGCGTGGAGCAGGCGCTGCATTTTTCCTTCCTCATGGAGGTCGAGCCGGCGACGCAACAAAGCCAGATGCAGACGCTCATCGACCGCATGCTGGAGGAGCTGGGGCGCGCGCCGCAGCGCGAGCAGGGCACGATCAACTTTGGCGGCCTGACGGCGCTGGAAATCCGTGGGCAATGCGCCATGGTGCGCGGCGCGGTGGCGCACCGCCTGATTCAGCCCGAGATCGATGCGGTGCATGCGCGCTTCGGCGCCCGCGCGACGTGCCAGCCCGCCGGCGTGCGCGGCGTGCGCGACTACAGCCTGCCGCTGCTGTTCACTCAGCACGACAGCGCCACGCTGGCGATGGCCTGGAGCATCTACGGCGCGCAGCGCGATCGCGAGGCGCTGCCCTCGCGCCGCATCGCCGCTGAATACGGCCTTGCCAAGTCCACGGTGATCGCCGACACGGGCAGGATGCGGCGCATGGCGCGGATGCTGGAAGGCCGCGCGATCGAGCGCCTGACGCCCTCATTCGTGGCCGATGGGCTGGTGGCCGCCGAGGACGATGAATAGGCCGCGCAGCGCAGCGCCTGACCGCCTGCGCGGTGCTGTACAGTTGCGCCTTTTTTTCGGTGTAACTGGATGTAAGGAGGCGTTTTTCGATGACAATACTTCTCACCCCCCCCCCCCCCCCCCCGGGCGGGCCCCCCCCGCACCCCCACACCAAACCCCCGCCCCCCCGCGGCGGTGCTGTACAGTTGGCCCTTTTTTTCGGTTGAACCGGGGGTAAGGGGGCGTTTTTTGAAGAAAAAACTTCCCCCCCCCCCCCCCCCCTCCCAAGGGCGAACGCTCACGTAAGCCAGCATATAATCCTCGCCCCGCGCAGGATCGGGGGTGCAACATGAGCGCCGCACTTGCGAGTCAGCGCCCGTCAGTGCGCGGAAATAGGCTGCGGCACCAATTTCAGGCCCAGCGTGTGCATCACCTTGCAAACGGTGGCAAAACTGGGGTTGCCGCTGGGCGACAGCGAGCGGTACAACGCCTCGCGCGCCAGGCCCGTCTCGCGGGCAAGCTGCGTCATGCCGCGTGCGCGGGCAATATCGCCCAGCGCCGCCGCGAGCAGGGCCGGGTCATCATCTTCCATCACCGCCGCGAGATAGGCGGCAATCATTTCATCGCCGTCCAAGTAGTTGGCGGCGTCGAACACCGGAAGCTCGGAGACCTTGATTGTCTTGCTCATCGTTCAATCCTCAATCGTCTTTGCCATCGCCTTGGCGGCCTTGATGTCCGCCCTTTGCGTGGACTTGTTGCCGCCGCCCAACATCAGGATCAGCGTTTGTCCGCGCTGGGTTCCGTACATGCGCCAGCCGGGACCGAAATCCTCGCGCAGTTCAAGCACGCCATCTTCAAGCAGCTTGAAATCTCCCAGCAGGCCCATCTCCAATTTCTTCAGCCGTTTGATCAAGCGGGCGCGCACATGCACGTCGCGCAAGCCGCGCAGCCATCGGTCGAACTCATTGGAGTGGCGAACTGTGAACATGGCTTTATTGTAACCCATAGGTTACATGGCGCGCAAGTGGAATTACGGGCGGTGACCGCTGGAGGTGCGCGCCAGCCGGGCGGCGCCTCAGTGGTGGGCCGCTTTCTGGATGCGCTCGGGCAGGACAAAAACGACTTCCAGAAACAGTCGAATGAAGTCCACCAGCTCGCGCGCCTCATCCGTATTCGCTTCCAGCTCGTGCGCGGCCTCGTTGCCGGCCAGCCTGACCTTGTGCGCCCATTGGCGCATGCCTTCAGTGAGGAGGCCCTGCTCGCGCGCCTTATCGATGCGGGTCAGCAGAAGACCCTTATCGAAGCCCAGTCCCGTCAACGCCACCTCCATCACGCTGCGGCAGCCGACCACGATGCGCGCCGGCGTGCGCTTGCAGGCGATGTCTTCCTGGAGTTCAACAAACACCGCCCGCAGCTTTTCCGGGTAGTGCGGCGAGTCGTCCGGCTCGGTCGGCTGCGGGTAAGTGCCGAGGATTTTGGGCGGGTTGCCCGTGAAGCTCCATTCCAGGGCGTTGGCCGAGTTCCGGATGCTATGAAGCTGTTCCAGCAGGCACTCGAACCAGATCATGACCGGGCCGCGACAGTCGCGGCACGCGGCCACGCCATAGCCGCGCGCCAATTGCCCGCCATGCATCACATGGACTTGCTGCCCCATTTGCCGGGGTGTTTGAACCGCGCCCACGGGCACCTCGCGCGCGGCGATGTATTCGCTGACGCTGTGCAGCATGAAGCTGCCCTCGCGGGCGCAATGTGGACATTTCAACTTGACGGAGAACATGATGCAAACAGTGGTTCAGGTAATGGACAAGCTCGACGCCGCCGTGGGCGACTCGGCGCGCGATTCGGTCGAGCAGATCAAGCGGATTTTCGCATTGGCTCAAACGCAATTGGGCTGGGAAGCGGCGCTCGAGGCGCTGGCAATGACGCTGGTGATTTCCCAGCACCGGCGCCGCGCGCTCGAAGCCGACGCCTTGCGCCTGGCCACGAATCCGTTGCTTGCGGAGGCTTGAGCGGCTATACTGCGGCTGTCGGGCTTGGTCGCCCGCAGACTTGGCGCAGCAAGCCGCGCCACCCTTCAAGGTTCGCGGCCTTTTCTTTTTCCCGCGCTGCGCGGGGGCACGGTTTCCTTTATGGCGGGCCGTGCGGGACACCCGCGAGGGTGTGCCGGTTCCAAGTCCCGGTCGACCAACCCGCACGGTCTGCCACCCTCTCTTGGTCGAGGGGTGGGCAGGTTGAAAACCTGACTTGGAGCCGCATCATGGCAAACGCCACTCACCGCAACCGCATCGACCCCTTCCGCGCCGCCGAAATTCACCGCGAGGCGCTGTTCGACCGCCAGCACTGGCAACCCGAGCCGGTCACCCGGCCCAAGGCCGCAGCGTCGCGCAAAGGGTTCTTTGCGCGCCTGTTCGTCAAGGTGGGAGGTGCAGCATGAACGCGCTCGTCATCGGTACCTGCAACATCCGCGAGCAGGATGGCCTGTTCTCGCTAAACGATCTGCACCGCGCTGCTGGCGGCGAGGCCAAGCATGAGCCGAATCAGTACATGCGACTGGATCAAACGCGGGCGCTGGTCGCCGAACTTAAATCCGCAGATTCGCGGAATTACGAGCCGGTCAAATCGGTGCGAGGTAGATTCGGCGGCACCTACGCCTGCCGCGAGCTGGTGATTGCCTACGCGGCATGGATCAGCGCCGCGTTTCACCTGAAAGTCATCCGGGTGTTCTTGGGGCAGACGGCCAAGAAAGAGCCGCAAGCGCCCAGCCTGCTAAACCGCCGCTGGCTGGTCAGCTACGACTTGGGTGGCGAACGGGCGCAGGAAGTGCCCCCGGATGCCTGCGTGATGCGCCCGAGCGATCTGCCGGGACTGCTGGCCGATGCCGGTTTCCAGATCGCGCCCGACGTGGTGGCGCAGATCGGCGCGGCCTGCATGAACCGGCTGGCCGGCGCATCTGCTGTTCGCCACCAGCCGCCGCGCCCAGCGCTCAGGCTGGCGTAGTGGCGTAGCGGGCGAGCGAAGCTGGGGCCGGAAATACCGGGCAGCTTTTCGACCCCTTCCGCTCGATTTGTTTCTTATAGGATACAATCGGCATCATGAGATACGAACTCGACCACACGGAAGGTTTCGAGCAATGGCTTGATGGCTTGCCGAAGGCCGACAGGAACCGCATGGCCGCGCGGCTTGACCGTGTGGAGCAGGGCAACTTTGGCGACCACAAGCAGATCGCCGACAACCTGTACGAGTTGCGCTGCTTCTTCGGCGGCGGATTGCGCGCTTACTTCACGATTCGCCAGACCGTCATCGTGTTGCTGCTGGCGGGCGGAAACAAGGACACACAGAAACGCGACGTCGCCCAGGCCAAAGCCTTGCTGAAAGAACTGAACGAATCAGAGGATTGAATCATGCCCGTCAAAACATCCCGCCTCGATCTTGCCAAGCTGCTTGAAACGGAGGAGGACATTCAAGAGTTTCTGGCCGCTGCCGCGCAAGACTGCACGCCGGAGGAGTTCGTCCATGCTCTGGGCACCGCAGCCCGCGCGCGCGGCATGACCGAGGTTGCCCGCCTGGCCGGCGTGACCCGTTCCAGCCTGTACAAATCGCTCGCCGATGGCGGTAAGCCGCAATACGATACGATTGCCCGCGTGTGCGGCGTGTTCGGCATGAGGCTGACGGCAACGCAGATGCTGGCTGGCGCGCATTGAGCGTTGGTCGCGGCGATGTCGATTGGGGAGATGCTCCGTGCCCAAAACCAAAGACGACGAACAGCCCGATGCCGAAACCCGGCAATTCATGGCCGACCTCGAACCCAGCTTGCAGGAGGCGCTGGCCTGCAAGGGCTGGGAGACTGAGCGCCCGCCGTCCGCAGCCTGCCGAGGCTCCGGTAGCCTTGGCGGTTGACAGGTTGCCAATGGTGTGTATAATACACACCATGGAAAGCAGGGAAATGATCAAGATGCTTGAGCGTGACGGGTGGGTGTTGCGTGGCGTCAAAGGCAGTCACCACGTATTCACGCATCCGGTCAAGGTCGGTCACGTCAGCGTGCCCCACCCGCGCAAAGACCTTGGAATCGGCATCGTCAACCAGATGCTCAAGCGCGCTGGCCTGCGATGAAAAAGGAGAAACACCATGAAATTCACGATCGTCATTGAGCCGGGCGACGACCAGCACGCTTTCGGCGTCGCCGTACCCGATCTGCCGGGCTGCTTTTCAGCCGGTGACACGCTGGAAGAAGCCATGACCAACGCCGCTGAGGCCATTGAGCTGGTGGTTGAAACCATGATCGAGGACGGCCAGCCCATGCCCGCCGCCAAGCCGCTGTCGGCGCACCAAGCCAATCCAGACTACAAAGGCTGGATTTGGGCCATCGTGGATGCGCCGGTGGAAAAATTTTTTGGCCCCGCCGAGCGCGTCAACATCACGGTGCCGCGAGCCATCCTGTCGCGCATCGACAACTACGCCAAAGAGCACGGCAAAACGCGCAGCGGCTTCTTGATCGACGCCGCGCGCGCAGCAATGCAGTAACCACACCAGCCGCCGCGCCCGGCGCTCAGGCTGGCGCGGCGAGTGCTTGACTAATAATTATCCGTGGGTACAATAAAAACATGTTCACGGTACACGAAACCTTCTACTTCGAGACGCAGGCGGCCAAGGTCTGGACTGACGATGAGCGCCAGGAGTTCATCGGCTGGATCGCAGCCAACCCGGAAGAGGGCGACGTGATACCCGGCACGCACGGCTTGCGCAAAGTGCGCTGGGGCCGCGCCGGCATGGGCAAGCGAGGCGGTGTGCGCGTCATCACGTATACCGTGAATGCCGAGGGCGTCGTGCACCTGCTGACGGTGTACGCCAAGGCCGTGAATGACAACCTATCGGCCAAGTTCCTGCTGCGCTTGGCTCAACTGCTGGACGAATGACCAGCAACAGCGAAAGGAGATGATGATGGCAAGCAAAGGTCAACAACCCCGCGACGACGATGGCGACGAAGGGCTGAGCGAATTCGAGCGCGGCCTGCTCACCTCCGTGCGGCAGGCGCTGCGCGGCGAGGTCATCGTTCATACACCGGAACAAATCATGGCGCGTGGCCGCGGTCGTCCGGTCGGGAGCGTCAAGGCAGACGCCAAGGAGCACATCAACATCCGACTGTCGCCGGACGTGCTGGAGTATTTCCGCGCGGCCGGCGAGGGCTGGCAGACGCGCATCGACGCGGCCTTGCGGCACTACATCGCCCAGCATGAGTCGGCTCAAAAACAACACGCCTGACACTTTCCTTACAAATTCGTTGACTCTCGCGGTCACATGAGGTACATTTTTGCTATTGTCGGGAACGAGTTGCGTCCCTGACCCAGTAAAGCCCGCCCCGTGCGGGCTTTTTGCTGCGCACCATCCTCCTGTCGCCGCCTTCGGGCGGCCTTTGAAACCCGCGTCCGGCCCCTGTGCCGGCGCGGGTTTCGCTTTTTCGGGCTCCTGTTTTCGCGCGATCTGACCCATGGCTGGAGCAAAAGGAAAGTCGGGAGGAAAGCGCGCGGGCGCCGGGCGCGCTGCATTCGAGCCCACCGGGACGCAGCGCAGGCTTGTGAAGAAGCTGGCCTCCATCGGCATAACACAGGCCACCATCTGCGGGTTTGTCGAGGGCGCCAATGGTCAGCCGATCAGCGAGCCGACACTGAAGAAGAATTTCGCCGCCGAACTCGCCATCGGCAAGGATCATGCAAACGCCAAGATCCGCCTGACCCTCTACGAACAAGGCTTAAAGGGCAACGTTACCGCGCAAATCTTCTGGCTGAAGTGCCAGGACGGCTGGAGGGAAGCGCACCGCGTCGAGCACACGGGCGAAAACGGCGCGCCGATCCAGAGCGTGCGCATGACGCCCGACGAATTCCGGGAGATCGCCAGAGAGATCGCCAACGAGGTTTAACCCCATGCGCCAGTTCAGCCGCGATCAGGAATTCGCGGCGGCGGAGATGGCTCGAAGCGACCTGTACTTCTTCGCCCGCTGGATGTTCTTCCAGCGCCGCCGTTACAAATGGCTGCGCGGCCCGCACCACGCGGCGATCTGCAACGCCCTCATGCGGGTGTTTCGTGGCGAGTGCGCGCGGCTGGTCATCAACGTGCCGCCGCGCTACAGCAAGACAGAGCTGGCGGTGGTCAATTTCATCGCCTGGGCGCTGGGGCAGGTGCCGGACGCCGAATTCATTCACGCCAGCTACGCCGCGCCGCTGGCCGTCAACAACAGCGCCAACGTGCGCGGCCTGGTGCAGCACGAGGCGTACCAGAAGGTGTTCCCGGCCTGCCGTCTGGCGTCCGACGCGAAAAGCCACTGGACGACCACGGCGGGCGGCGTGATGTACGCCGCTGGCGCCGGCGGCACGATCACCGGCTTCGGCGCGGGCAAATATCGCGAGGGCTTTGGCGGGGCGATCATCATCGACGATCCCATCAAGTCGAGCGAAGCCAAGAGCGACGTGATCCGGCAGGGCGTGATCGACTGGTTTCAAAACACCCTGGAAAGCCGCAAGAACGGCCCCGCAACGCCCATTGTCCTCATCATGCAGCGCCTGCATGAGCACGATCTGGCCGGCTGGCTGCTGGCGGGCGGCAACGGCGAGACGTGGGAGCACGTCTGCCTGCCCGCGATTCAGGACGATGGCACGGCGCTGTGGCCCGAGAAGCACACGCTTGAAGACCTGCGCCGCATGGAGCAGGCCGCGCCCTACGTGTTCGCCGGCCAGTACCGGCAGCGCCCGGCGCCGCCGGACGGCGGCATCATCAAGCCCGACGCCATGCCCGTCATCGACGCGCTGCCCGCCGGCCCCATCCAGTGGGTGCGCGGCTGGGACTTGGCCGCCACCGTGGGCGGCGACTACACCGCCGGCGCCAAGCTGGGCCGGCTGCCCGATGGCCGGCTGGTCATCGGCGACATGGTGCGGCTGCGCTGCGGCCCGGACGAGCGCGACGCGGCGCTGGCCAACACCGCCGCGCGCGACGGCAAGGCGGTGCGCATCAGCCTGCCGCAAGACCCCGGCCAGGCCGGCAAAACACAGGCGCTCTACCTGGTGCGCAAGCTGGCCGGCTGGCGCGTCGCCACCTCCCCCGAAAGCGGCGACAAGACCACCCGCGCCGAGCCGCTGGCCGCGCAAATCAACGTCGGCAACGTGCTCATGCTGCGCGCGCCGTGGAACGATGCGCTCGTCAGCGAAATGCGCCTGTTCCCCAACGGCAATCACGACGATCAGGTGGACGCGCTTTCGCGCGCCTTCGCCGAGCTGATCGACCCGCCGGCCAGCAGCGTGAAACCCCTGTTTATCTGACCCGATGACGCCGATCGAGAAAACCGTCCGCACCGAATCCGCCGCTGTGGAATCCATGGCCGCCGACTGGCCCATGCTGCGCGCCCTGATGGGCGGCACGCCCGCCATGCGCAAGGCGGGCAAGACCTGGCTGCCGCAGTTTCCGCAGGAAGAAGAAGCGGCCTACAAACTGCGCGCCGCCACGGCGGTGCTGCACCCGGTGTATTCGCGCACCTGCAAGGTCATGGCCGCCAAGCCCTTCGTCAAGCCCATCGGCATGACCGGCTTCAGCGCCCGCAGCCTGGAGTGGCTGCGCGACTGCGACCGCGCGGGCAGCAACTGGCAGACCTTCGCCATGCAGACCGCGCTCAACGCCATCGCCTACGGCATCGACTGCATTCAGGTCGAATTCAGCGGCGACGGCGCGGCGCGCACGCGGGCCGACGAACAGCGCGCCGGCGCGCGCCCCTATCTGGTGCGCTGGCCCGCCGGTTCCGTGCTGGGCTGGAAGACCGACCCGGCCAGCGGCGGCCTGGTGCAAATCCGGCTGCTGGAAACCGTCACCACCCCGGACGGCCCGTTTCACGAGGCCGCCATCGAGCAGGTGCGCGTGCTGGAACCGGGCCGCTGGACGGTGTACCGCGCCAACGACAAAAGGCAGTGGCTGCTCCACGACGCCGGCACGACCAGCCTGGACGTGATCCCCATCGTGTTCGTCTACGGCCAGCGCGAGGCGCTGGGCGTGGGCCGCCCGCTCATGTCCGATCTGGCGTACCAGAACGTCGAGCACTGGCAGACCCGCAGCGACCAGCAGACCATCCTGCACGTCGCCCGAGTGCCGATCCTGTTCGCGCGCGGCTGGGCCGCCGACGAGCAGATCACCATCGGATCCAGCCAGGCGGCATCCTCCAGCAACGAAGGCGCCGACCTGCGCTACGTCGAGCACTCCGGCGCGGCCATCGCGGCAGGCAAGGCCGACATCGACGATCTGGAGGAGCGCATGCGCAAGACCGGCGCCGAGGTGCTGACCATCCCCACGGCGCAGAAAACCGCCACGCAGGCCGGCATCGAGGCCGACGCCAGCAAGAGCCTGATGCAGGCGTTCGCCGAGAACCTGGAAGACAGCCTGGCCGAAATCATGGCCCTGTGGTGCAGCTGGACGGGCGAGGCGCCCGGCGCGGTGGAGATCACCAAGAACTTCGCCCAGCCGCAGCCCGCGCCGCAGGCGCAGCCCGCCGCGAGCTGACCAGCGCGCCAGCGAATTTTTCAAGGGCCCGACCGGGCAACCGGCGGGCCTTTTTCATTGCCCTGGGCACGGAGTGCCGGGGCGCACCGCGGCGGATGCCGCACCCCCCAAAGCAAGGTTGGAAAACCACATGAAGCTCAAACTCGATGACAAGGGCAACGCCGTCCTCTCCGATGGCAAACCGGTGTACGTGCACGACGATGGGAAGGAAATCCCGTTCGACGCGCCGGCGGCCGTCTCCAAGATTTCGCAACTCAACGGCGAAGCCAAGGGACACCGCGAACGCGCCGAAGCCGCCGAGGCCAGGCTCAAGCCGTTCGAATCCATCGCCGACCCCGCCGCCGCCCTCAAGGCGCTGGACACGGTGAAGAACCTGGACGCCAAGAAGCTGGTCGACGCGGGCGAAGTGGAGAAGGTCAAGCAGGAAGCCATCACGGCCCTGAAAGACCAGTACGAACCCAAGCTGAAAGCCCTCGCCAAGGAACGCGACGACTTCAGCGCGGCCCTCACCGGCGAACTGATCGGCGGCGCCTTTGCGCGCTCGCCCCTGATCGTTGGCGACAAGGCCACGCTGGCGATCCCCGCCGATCTGGTGCAGGCCAAGTTCGGCGGCGCCTTCAAGGTGGTGGACGGTCGGGTGGTGGGCCATGAGGACGGCAAACCGATCTACAGCCGCACCCACCCCGGCGAAGTGGCCGGGTTCGACGAAGCCCTGTCCCTGCTTATCGAGAAGTATCCGAGCCGCGACGCGATCCTCAAGAGCACCGGCGCCCAGGGCGGCGGCGCGCGCGGGGGCGCTGGCGGCGCCGGAGGCGGCAAATCCATCACGCGCGAAGCCTTCGAGTCCAAGTCGCCCGCCGAGCGGGCCGAGTTCTTCAAGGGCGGCGGCACGCTGACGGATTGACCGCGGCACTCCATTTATTTTTCCGAAAGGTAACTGCCCTAATGCCCAACATCCTCACCAGCCTGATGCCCGACATCTACGCCTCGCTCGACGTGGTGTCCCGCGAGATGGTCGGCTTCATCCCCGCCGTCACGCTTGATGCCGGCGTTTCCCGCGCCGCGCTCAACCAGACGGTGCGCTCGTTCGTCACCCCCGCCGTCGAGGCCGAGGACAGCGCGCCGGCGCAACTGCCGCCCGACACCGGCGACCAAGACATCGGCAACGTGCCGATCACCATCAGCCGCTCGCGCAGCGTGCCCTTCCGCTGGACGGGCGAGGAGGAGCGCGGCATGGACTCCGGCCCCGGCGCCAGGAGCATCCGCGTGGACCAGATCACCCAGGCCATGCGCACGCTGGTCAACGAGCTGGAGGTGTTCGTCGGCGGCATCGCCCGCCCCGCCGCCTCGCGCGCCTGGGGCACGCCGGGCAGCACGCCCTTCGACGGCGACCTCAAAGACCCGGCGCATGTGCTGAAAATCCTCAAGGACAACGGCGCTCCGATCAGCGGCCTGCAACTGGTCATCGACACCACGGCGGGCGCGAACCTGCGCAGCCAGGTCAAGGTCACCGACACCTTCGACAAGGAAGCCATCGAGATGCGCCGCCACGGCACGCTGATCGACATCCACAACTTCAACATCCGCGAGTCAGCGGGCGTGGTCGATGCCGACGCCTGGGAGCCCGGCACCGGCAGCGGCTACACCGCCAACGGCGCGCACGCCAAGGGCGCCACCCTCATTGCCGTGCAGGCCGGCACCGGCACCATCCGCGCGGGCGACATCATCGCCTTCGCGGGCGACGCCAGCCAATACGTGGTCACCGGCGCGCTGGCCGGCGGCCTGCTGACCATTGGCGCGCCCGGCCTGCGCCGCGCCATCGCCGACGGCGCGGCGGTCACGGTGCTGGGCGCGGCCACCGCCAACGTGGCCTTCCACCGCAGCGCCATCGTGCTGGCCACCCGCCCGCCGGCGATCCCGGACGGCGGCGACATGGCCGACGACCGCACCCTGGTCACCGACCCCGTGAGCGGCATCACCTTCGAGTTCGCAACCTACCCGCAGTACCGCCGCCGTCGCTACGAGGTGAGCCTGGCCTACGGCGGCTCGGTCATCAAGCCCGCGCACACCGCGCTGCTGCTCGGCTGATGCCTTGCGCGGTGTAGCTCAGTTGGCAGAGCGCCGGGTTCATACCCCGAATGTCGCCGGTTCGAGTCCGGCCACCGCAACCCCTCCATCGACCAAAGAAGGACACGCTCATGGCAAGCAAAAAGCCCGCGCCTTCCGCCGCGCCCGACGCGGCAACCCCAACGCCGCCGGAGCCGGGCGCGCCCAATCCGCCCGACGAACAACCGCAGACCGCCCCGGCGCTCGTGCTCATGGTGCGCGCGCCGGGCAAAGAGGCCGGCTACCCGTCGCGCTGCCTCGTGCACCCCGCCGAGGTGGCGCACATGCGGCTGCACGACTGGATCGAAGCCCCCTGATGCTGACCGACCGGCAAAAAAGCGACGTCCGGCGCTACGCCGGCTACCCGCTGCTGGCCGACCAGCGCGCCGACGCGAGCCGCGACTTCGCCTACGGCTGGGTGCTGCCCGGCGTCATGCAGACGCTGGCGCACCGGCTCGACAACCTGCGCCCCGAGGAAGAGCGCACCCTGATCGACGTCTACCTGACCAATCTCGCGCAGCTCGAAACAGCGGTCACCGGCGCGAGCGAGAACCTCGACACCGACGCCGCCGCCGTCTGGAAGCGCAACAAGAACGAGGTCGCCGACCGCCTGGCGCTGTTCGACAAGTGGCGCTGGCGCATGGTGGACTTCGTCGGCATCCCGGCGGGGCCGATGCTGCGGCGGGTCTCTGGCGTATCCATCAACCGCGCCTGAGGGCCATCATGCGAGCCGAGCAGATTCACGCCAAGATTTACGCCGGTCGCGGCAAGGCCGCGCTGCGCCTGGGCCTGGCCTACCGCGTGCTGCGCCCCACCGGCGCCGCCGATCCGCTGGACAGCGCGGGCGAGATGGCCGTCATCAACGCCGCCTTCAACGCGGGGGACAACGACTACCGCAAGCCGGCCAAGCCGGGCGAGGCGGTGTGGTACGGAGACTTCGACGGGCGGCAGACCCGCCCGGGCGACTACCTGGTGCCCGCCAGCGGCCTCGGCCAGACCTACTTCATCGCCGCCCAGCAGCCGCTGCTGCCCATTGTCTGCATCGCCTGCGATCGCGCCGTGCGCGTGTCCCGCGCCGCGCCGCCGCAGGGCGGGGCGGAAGCGGTCGGCGCGGTCGGCTACAGCGGCCTGTGCGAAGCGCCGGGCGCGTCCGTCGATGTGCTGGGCGCCAGCACCGGCGGCGTGTTCACCGGCTGGCCGTGCTCCATCCTGTTCGGCGGCAGGGCGCAACCCGCGTCCGGGCTGCCCGCCGACGTGAAAAACGCCGGCTGGCGCCTGCTGCTGCCGCCGTCCGTCCCGCTCGTGCTGCGCGCCGGCGACATCCTCACCGACGACCTCGGCAGGCGCTTCGCCATCGAGGGCGCGGAACTCAGCGCCACCGGCTGGCGCCTCAACGCGCAGGAGGCGCACACGTAAATGGCCGATCTCACCGAAGCCGGCCAGGCGCTGGTCGACGCCATCGCGCGGGCCGCGTACCCCGGCGGCGCCGGCCTGCCCTCGGTCGGCGGCTGCCCGATCCTGATCTATCAGGGCTGGCCGAACCCGCAGCAGCTCGAAACCGACCTGCGCGCCGGCAAGGTGCATGTCTCGGTCTTTCCGCGCCCCGGCGACAAGGTGACCTCGGTCATGCTGGGCGACACCGAATGGGCCGAGCAAAGCAACGATGGCGCGCAGGGCGTGAGCATCCGAGAAGTCCGGCGGCAGACGCGGATCTTCCAGATCACCGTCTGGGCCGGCTGCCACAACCGGCGCGACCCGGTCGCCGCCGCCATCGACGCCGCGCTGGCCGCCGTCACGCGCCTGCCGCTGCCTGATGGCTCGCAGGGCGTACTGACCTACGCCAGCTCCGCGCAGGACGACGACCAGCAGAAGCAGGGCATCTACCGGCGCGACCTGCTGTACGCCATCAACTACGCCACCACCCAGGCCGAGGCGAACTACGCCGCCAAGGGCGTCCTGGTCAATTTCACCATCGGCCCCACGCCAGAGGCGCAAGGCCCCACCACCACAACCCGAGGCACACCATGAAGCTGCGAGTCATCCAACCCTTCGGCGCCCACAAAGTGGGCGACCAGATTACCGACGAGGCCGAAATCCAGCAGGTGCTGGGCTCCGCCCAGGCGGCCTACGTCGTCAAGGTTCCCGACGAACCGGCACCAGCCAAGCCGGCCACCAAGAAGTAAGCCGGATCCTCAACCACACCCAACCCCCGCGGGCGCAATGCCTGGCGGGGATTTCCCATTTTGGAGGGCACACCCATGCCAGTCAGTCAACAAGGCGCCATCAACACCACGGCGCTTTACGTCCCGGACGTGTACGTCCAGATCGTCCCGCCGTCCGAGAACTTCATCAACGGCCTGGCCACCAACATCCTGGGCATCGTCGGCACCGCGCAGTGGGGGCCGGTCAACGCGCCCACCACCTTCGGCGACCTGGCCGGCTTCGTGCAGAAGTTCGGCAACATCCAGCCGCGCAAATACGACCTGGGCACGGCGGCCTGGGCGGCGGTGCTCAACGGCGCCAACAACATGCGCGGCGTGCGCGTGACCGACGGCACCGACCTGGCGGCCAGCGCCGACGTGCAGACGGGCTGCCTGACGCTCACCGCCGTCTACACCGGCTCGCTGGGCAACACCTTGCAAGCCACCCTCGCGCCCGGCAGCGCGGCGGGGACATGGAAGATGGTCGTGGCGCTGCCGGGGCTGGTGCCGGAGGTGTTCGACAACATCGGCGCCGGGCTGACCGGGGCCAAGCTGTGGGCGGCCATCGCCGGCGCCGTCAACAACGGCGTGTCCGGTCTGCGCAGCAAATCCGCCCTGATCGTCGCCAGCGTCGGCGCGGGCACGGCGGCGCCGCTGGCCGCCACCTACGCGCTGGCCGGCGGCACCGATGGCGCCGCCGGGGTAACCGGCGCCACGCTGCTGGGCGTGGACGCCGCCCTGCGCACCGGCATGTACGCGCTGCGCGGCACCTGCGTCAGCGTGGCGATGCTGGCCGACTGCGACGACAGCGCCACCTGGGCCGTGCAGGTCGCCTTCGGCCTGTCCGAGGGCGTCTACATGATCCTCGCCGGCCCGGCGGGCGACACCATCGACAACGCCATCCGCGCCAAGGCCAGCGCCGGCATCGACAGCTACGCCGCCAAGCTGATGCACGGGGATTGGTGCTACTTCAACGACACCGCCAACAACCAGATCCGGCTGATCTCGCCGCAGGGCTTCGTCGCGGGCCGCCTGTCCGGCCTGTCGCCAGAACAATCGAGCTTGAACAAGCCGCTGTACGGCATCGTCGGCACGCAAAAGAGCGTCCAGAACCAGACCTACTCCCAGGCCGAGCTGCAACAACTGGCGCAGGCGGGCATCGACCTCGTTGCCAACCCGATCCCGGCGGGCAACAGCTTCGGCGTGCGCATCGGGCAGAACTGCTCGTCCAACGCGGTCACCAACGGGGACAACTACACCCGGATGACCAACTACATCGCCTACACGCTCAACGGCGCGATGGGCATCTACATCGGCAGGCTGCAAAGCCCGAAGACCCGCTCCGACGCGCTGGGCACCGTCAGCGCCTTCCTGTCCAACCTGTGGCAGCAGGGCATGATCGGCGACGTGAACGAGCCGCAAAAAGAGCCGTTCTCGGTGCAGCTCGACAAGAACAACAACCCGGCCAGCCGCGTGGCGCTGGGCTACATGCAGATCGACGCCCGCATCACCTACCTGTCGGTGATCACCAAGCTGATCATCAACGTCGAGGGCGGCCAGTCCGTCAAGATCAGCGTCGCCAACGTCACGCCGCAGTAAGCGCGGTCACCCCTTCACCAACCCCACTCACCAACCCCGCCACGGCGGGGTTGTTCGTTTTCAGGAGCACCAAAAATGAGCCAGAACGGGTACAGCCTTGGCCGCGACGTCACGCTGACCATCATCCTGCCGGACGGCAGCAGCCTCGGGCTGGGCAAGGTCACCGGCTTCGATTCCAAGCAGGACACCACCGACCAGAAGATCAAGGGCATCGACGGCATCACCGACCACCTGCGCTTCTACGAGGGCTGGTCAGGATCGTTCGAAATGGAGCGGCGCGGCCCCGAGGTCGATGCCTACTTTGCCAAGCTGGAGGCCAATTTCCACGCCGGCGCCGACGAGCCGCCCGCCACGCTGCAACAGACCATCGTGGAGCCGAATGGGCAGGTCTCGCAGTACCGCTACGAGCGCGTGCTGCTCAAGTACGACGACGCCGGCAAATGGGGCGGCGACAAGTCGGTGCACCAGAAGATCACCTTCGTGGCCTCGCGCCGCCTCAAGCAGGCGTAAGCGGCCCGCCCGCCGCCTTTCCCTTTCCGTTCATTCCCAGGAGTCTCCATGCCGGAAACCGAGCAAAAAACCACCCAGATCGGCGACGCCAAGATCACCCTCACGCCATCCGCGCAGATCGTGAAAGCGTCCGCCGTGGACGTGACCGTGACCGATGCGCTGGGCCGCGTTATCCGCCTGAAAAAGCCCAACCCGCTGGCGAACCTCGACTTCGCCAAGGCGGCGGGCGGCGAGCGGATCAACGCACTGTACCTGTCCGAGGTGGCGCACCTGAAATTCGTGGCCGGCATCGACGGCGACCCGGTCGCCACGCCCCGCACCGACGGCGAACTGCGCGCCCTGTACCAGCGCCTGGGCGATGAGGGCAACGATGCCGCGCAGGCGGGCATCATGAAGCACTTCGTCCGCGCCGACGAAGCCGGCGCCGAGGCCGAACTAAAAAACTCCTGACGGACGCAGCCGCGAACGAATGTTTGTGGCTCGTCCATAACGGGGTGCCGTTCGACGTCGCCTTCGCCCTCGACGACGTGCGGCGTCAGTGGATGGCGATCAAGTTCAGTGAGTTCCAGGGCGCCGAGTTCGACCTCAACACCATGAGCTTCAAGGACAAGCGGGAATGAAGGAATTCGGCAACTTCGTGGCCTTTGCCGCCGAACTCGCGGCCCTGGAGGCGGGGGTGGTCTTCCAGCTCGAAAAGGGGCTGGATGCGGCCGCCGCCAGGGTCGCCCAAACGGCCCGCAAGGAACTCGGCGCCTATCAGCCGGCTGTTGGCCCGTTTCCCGCTTGGGAGGAACTAGCCGACAGCACCAAGGCCGACCGGGTGCGCAAGGGCTACGCCGAAAACGATCCGCTGCTGCGCACCGGCGAGCTGCGCAACTCCATCAGCCACCAAACGCGAGGGCTGGAGGCCGCCATCGGCTCCGACTCCGACGTGGCCGTGTATCAGGAGCTGGGCACGCCGAAGATTCCGCCGCGCCCGTTCCTCGGGCCGGCGGTGGAGCACAACCACGAGGCGATCCGGAAGATCGTCGGCGGCGCGGTGGTGACGGGGCTGCTCGGCGGCGGGTCAATTCCGGCGGGGCTGGAATACGACCATGAGGTTTAGCCGAAAAACAGGATGAACAGCTCGCGAATTCCACCCCAGACGATGATGCTGCCGACGACGAAGGCGGGGATGGCGATCACGAGTGCCATCAGCATCAGCATCAGCATCAGCACGACGCCGCCAATGTTGATCATGGCTTGGTCGAGCTTGCTCCCTTTGTAGGGCTGCCAGTCGCGCACGCGCGCCGCCTTGCGAATCCGGGGGTACTGAATCCAGGTGACCCGATCGGCAAGCCTTTCGTGCACTTTGTAGAGAAAACTCATGAGTATCGACGCCTACAAGATAGCCGTAAAAATCGCCCTGGTTCAGAACGTGACTGATGGGCTGACGGCCCTTTCCCGTCATTTTATAGCCACCGGCAAAAATGCGGAAGAGCTGGAAGCGCGACTAAAAAGTATTGGCAAGCTAACGCTTTTGGGCGGCGGCGCCCTGGCCGCCGGTGGCTGGGGTTTGAAGCTGTTCGATCAGCCACTCCAAAAATCCATTGAGTACGAGCGGCAGCTTGCGCGGCTGCGCCAGCAGGGGCTTGGCGACCACCAGATCGAAGAGGCGCGCAAGTTCGCGGATGCGCAGAAGGTCATCGGACAATCGCGGCTCGACATGATCCGCCACTTCACCGAGGCCCAGGGGTCATTCCGCGAATCCGGCATGGATGGGGCGCACGCCCTCGACGCGGCCAAGATCATGGCGCCCCTGCTCGGAACCTACGAGTCGGCCAGCGACATGCTCAGCGGGCACTCCAAGGCGGCCGCCCATCAGTCCATGCAGAACCTGAACAAGACGGTTGAACTCATGGGCGGCCTCAACGACCCCGAGCGGGCGAAGGGGCTTGTGAACGGCGTATTCAAGGCGGTTCAATCGAGCGGTCGCATGATCGACGAAAGACAGCTCAAGCAGTTTTTCGCCAGAGGCGGCTCGGCCACGAACTCAATCGACCCGCGCGACCTATTTGGCGGGCTGGAGCCGCTCCTTGGCGAACTCGGGGGAGAGCAGACCGCCACCGGATTGCAAACGGCCTTCAACCGGATGAGCGGGACAATGGCGATGCCGCCCAAGAAGATGCAGGGAATGTTGACCTCGCTCGGCATCGGCGTCAAGAATCAATTCGGTCAGGTGGAGCTCAAGCACGACCTGCTGGAATTGATGCAAAAATCCCCCACTGAGTTTGCGGCAAAAATGCTGGATGTGTATGCGGCGAACGGCATCAACTCCGTTCTCGACCGCGAGCGCATGAACAACGTGCTGTTCAGCAGAACCGGGGCGAGAACATACAACCAGATCATGCGGCAAATGCCGGTGATTGAACGCTCCAAAGCTGCCTACGACAAATCGCTTACCCCAGAAGAAATACTCAACACCCCGGAGGGCAAGCGACTCGCGCTACTGAAAGACTACGAAGCGAAAAAAGAAAACCTCCAACTCGTGTTGGGCGAGAAAGTCCTGCCGCTGGCGATATGGGGGCTTGAAAAACTCATCGGCCTGCTGGAGCGCATAACCACCTTCGCGCAGGAGTGGCCGACGCTGACAAAGGTGCTGGCCGTTGGAACCGCCGTGGCTTCCGGTCTGGCGGTGGCATTCGGCAGTCTTTTGATGGGCTTTTCGGTGCTTCGGGGGTTTGGCGTGCTCTGGGATTTCACCCGGCTCGGCGCAGCTTTCAACGCCGCCAAGAAAATCACCAAACTCGGCCCAACAGTCGGCAAGGCCATCTCCAAGGCCATTGCGCTGGGACGCGCCGCAGTGTCCAGGGCCAGCGTGCTGCTGCGCGCCGGCGTCTCCAAAATTGCCAACGGATTTCGCCTCGCCGGCCAGGTGCTGGCGCGTGCCTGGCCCATCGTCCGTGTGGCCATGAGCGCGATAGGGCGCGTCTTTCTGTCGGTCGGCCGCGTCCTGCTGGCGAACCCCATCGTTCTTGTAATTGCCGCCATCGGCGTCGCGGCCTTCCTGCTCTGGAAGCACTGGGGAACCATCAAGCCGAAGCTGTTGGAGATTTGGGCCAATATCAAAACGAAGGCGCTTGAATTGTGGGAAAACCTCAAGACCGGCTTTTACCAGTTCGTGCACTTCGGCCTGGACAGTTTTCAGTCGTTTTTCAACGCCCTGATCGACGGCATCAACGTGCTGCTGCCGAAGGCCAAGGAATTCAGCCGCGTCACCTTCGCGGACGATTACGCCAAGGCGCACCTGCCGCCGCAGCAGGGCGACAGCCCCTACATAGCGCCCAACAACGGGCAAACCATTCGACTCAGCACCACCATCCCACTGGACGGGCGGGTATTGGCGCACGTGGTGTCCGAGCATCAGGCCCGCGAAGCCAACCGCCCCGGCATGGGCGCGCCGAACCACGACCCGATCATGGGCGCGCCGCCGGTCGGGCTGGGGTATTCGGGCAGTTGGTAAGCGCGCGGCTCAGACCAGTTCGAGCCTGCGCTCGATGCGGTCGAGGCGGGCGTTGAGGTTGTCCGTCGAAATCTGCTGTTGCGCATCAGCCGAAGCCAGATGGCCGAGGTGCTGAATGATCGACGCCTGCCCGGTTTCCAGATTGGAAACGCGGCGCGTCAAATCATCGAGCTTGCGCTCGATGCGGTCTTGCCCGGCCTGGAACCGCTTGAGGTGCTCCAGCAGCAGGTTTTCGACGTTTTCGGCCACGCGGCTTTCCTTTCCCCGGCAGGTGCTTTACGAACAGTTTAGCGCAGGCGCACTCCAGTCCAATGACCCCCGACACCACCCTGACGCTGCAACCCCTCGGCGGCGACGACGTCTTCACCTTCGCCCGCTTCGAGATTCCCGAGCAGATCCCCTTCGGAGGCGAGCAGCGCCTGACGGTGCACGAGCTGGTCGGCGGGCAGCGGGTGATCGACGCCATGGGCGCGGCGCCCGCGCCCATCGAATGGTCGGGCATCTTCGTCGGCGGCAAGGCGCTCGAACGCGCCCGCTACATCGACAGCCTGCGCCGGGCCGGCGCGCCGCTGCGGCTGGCCTGGAGCGAGCTGGCCTTCGAGGGGGTGATCCGCTCCTTTCACTGCGAGTTCAAGCTCTGGCACCGCCTGCCGTACCGCATCACGTTCGAGGTGGCCGAGGACAAGACCGACCCCGTCACCGCCATCACTGCACCGGACGTCGACCAGCTCATCGGCGACGACCTGCGCACCGCCAACGGCCTGGCCGCCCTCATCGGCAACGGCCCGCTGTCCTCGCTGATGGGCGCGCTGAACGGCGCCATTGCCCAAGTCAGCAGCTTCGCCGCGGCGGCGCAAAGCGCGCTGAATGCCGTGCTGCAACCACTGGCCGACGTGCGCGCGCAGGCCGGCATCTTGATGCAGGCCGCCAACGGGGCTATTCAGAACGTCGCCAGCCTGGGCGGCATGCTGCCGGGCAACCCGGTGGCGCAGCAGGCCAACCGGCTGCTCGACCAGATCAACGCGGTGAACCAATCGCCCGCGCTGTTCAACCTCGACCGGGCACTGGGCCGGATGCAGGCCAACATCGGCACGATCAACAGCGGCACGCTGCGGCTGCCGGTGGCCGGCGGCAACCTGTACGCCGTGGCGGCCAGCCAGTACGGCGACGCCATGAAGTGGACGGCCATCGCCCAGGCCAACGGCCTGACCGATCCGCAGATCGACGGCCTGGCGCAACTGACCATCCCGCCCACCAACAACACGACCAACGGAGTGCTGAATGCCTGACCTGAACCCAACGCCCGCGCCGCCGCCGGTACGCAGGCCGCGCGGCGTGGTGCGCATCGGCGGCCAGGTGGTGGAAGGCTGGGAGTCGTGGGAGGTGGACAACAACGCCTACCGCAGCGCCGACACCTTCCGCGTGGCGTTCGCCCTCGCGCTGCTGCGCAAGCCCTGCGACGCCGATTGGTTCTCCCGGCAGGAGAGCCTGGAGGTGGAGATTCTGGCCGGCTTTCCCGCCGACCCGGAGCGCCCCGACCCGAGCGAGCTGGATCCGCTGATCCTCGGCCACGCCGACGAGGTGCTGTTCGACCCCACGCGCGGCACCATCGAGCTGACCGGGCGCGACCTGACGGCGCTGCTGATCGACACCAAGACCAGCGAGAACTACCCCGAGCACACCGCCAGCCAGATCGCCACCAAGCTGGCCGAGCGGTACGAGCTCACGCCGGTGGTCACGGCCACCAAGACCAAGGCGGGCGACTACTACCGGTACGAGCACGCCGTCACCACGCAGCAGCAAAGCGAGTGGGAGCTGCTCACGCAGTTGGCGAACGTCGAGGACTTCGTGCTCTACGTCAAGGGGCGGGAGCTGCACTTTGAGCCGCGCCCGGCTCAGCAGGCCGACCACTACGTGATCGACTGGTCGGCGGCCAGCGCCGGGCGCGGCCACCCGGTCGCCAACGTCGCCGCCGTGCAGTTCTCGCGCAACCTCACCATCGCCAAGGGCGTCGCGGTCGAGGTGCGCAGTTGGAACGCCGAGCACAAAAAAGCCTTCAAGGCGTCATGGCCGAAGGAGGTCAAGGCAACGCAGCCCGGCCAGTCGGCGGCGCGCACGCAGCTCTACCGCTACGCCATCGCCGGCCTGACGCAGGACAAGGCGCTGCAACGCGCGCAGAGCATCTACCGGCAGATCGTGGCGCACGAGATGCACCTGACGGCCAGCCTGCCCGCCGACAACGTGCTGGACAGCGGCAAAACGCTGCTGATGCGCGGCACCGGCACCGCCTTCGATCAGGTCTATTACCCCGAAAGCGTGACCCGCTCCATGAGCATCAGTGACGGCTACCGCATGAACATCCGGGCGAAGAACACCGGGCCGCAGCCGGAGGCCGCGCCATGATGCGGCACCTGCTCAACGCCCAGCGGGCGGCGGCGCAGCAGGCCGGCCAGGGCAGGGCGGCCACCCGGCACGGCACCGTCAGCAGCTACGACCCCGGCGCCTACGCCGTGAAGGTGCTGCTGCAACCCGACAACGCGCTGACCGGCTGGATACCGCTGAAGTCGGCCTGGGTCGGCAACGGCTGGGGGCTGTTCTGCCCGCCGTCCATCGGCGACGCGGTGGAGGTGGATTTTCAGGAAGACGACGGCGGCGCAGGCAGTGTCGGCCTGCGCTTCTTCAACAACGCCGACCGCCCGCTGCCGTGCCCCTCGGGCGAGTTCTGGCTGGTGCACGGCTCCGGCTCGCTGCTGAAATTCCTCAACGACGGCAGCGTGGAACTGCACGCCGCCGCCGACCTGAACGTGTCGGTGGCCGGAACCATCAACAGCAGCGCCACGCAGTGGAACCACGCGGGGCCAGTCAAGATCGACGGCGCCGCCGTCATCACCGGGCACATCACCGGGCAGGGCGGCATGGCCGTCAGCGGCGGCGAGGGCGCGATGGTGGCCGGCAGCCTGGCCGTGACCGGCGGCGAGGTGTCCGCCGATGGCATCGGCCTCAAGGCCCATACCCACCCCGGCGTCCAGACGGGCGGCGGCAGCACGGGAGCGGCGCAATGAACGTGAGCGACATCAGCCAGTACGTGGGCGACGACCTGGCCGCCTCCGGCACGGGCGATTTGCAGCCCGCCAGCGGCACGCTGCGCGGCCAGCAGCGGGTGCTGCGCCGGTTGCTGACCAACCCCGGCGACTACCTGTTCCACCTGGACTACGGCGCCGGCCTGCCGCGCTACGTCGGGCAGAGCATGGACATCCCCAGGATTCGCGCCCTGATCCGGGGGCAAATCCTGCTGGAGGATGCCGTGGCCAAGACCCCGGCGCCGGTGATCGACGTCGGGCCCGTGCGCGAGGGCATCAACGGCGCCATGGCGGTGTCGATCCGCTACCACGACGCGGCCACGGGGCAACCCGTGGCCCTGAGTTTCAACGTCAGCAAGTGAGCGCACATGGCGAACCTACAGATCAAGGATTTTCAGACGCTGGTGAGCGAACAGGCGGCGGCGATTCAGGGCGGCGCCAGCCGGGTGCTGGTGGACTTGTCGGTCGGCAGCATCCTGCGCGCCGTGGTCGAGGCTTACAGCGCCGTCGCGCTGTGGCTGCAAGGGCTGGTGCTGCAACTGCTGGCGACCACGCGCGCGGCCACGTCCGGCGGCGCCGATCTGGATTCCTGGATGGCCGACTACGGCCTCGCGCGTCTGCCGGCGGGCGCGGCCAGCGGCATGGTGACCTTCGCCCGCTTCACGCCCGCGCAGCAGGCGGTGGTGCCGGTCGGCGCCGTGGTGCAGACCGCCAGCGGCGTGCAGCAGTATGCGGTGACCACGGACGAAGCCAATCCGGCCTACAGCGCCGCGCAGGGCGGCTACGTGCTGGCGGCGGGCGCCGCCTCGGTGGATGTGCCGGTGGTGGCGCTCTCGCCAGGCGCGGCGGGCAATGCCGCGCCGGGCGGCATCAACACCCTTGGGCAGGCCATGCCGGGCGTGGACACGGTGAGCAACGCGGCGCCATTCGACAACGGCGCGGATGCCGAATCGGATACGGCGCTGCGCACGCGCTTCGTGGCCTACATCGCCAACCTTTCCAAGGCCACCAAGGCGGCGGTGGCCTACGCGGTGGCCTCCCTCAAGCAGGGGCTGACCTACACGCTGGCGGAAAACCAGCAGTACAGCGGCGCCGATCAGCCGGGCTACTTCTACCTGGTGGTGGACGACGGCACGGGCTACCCGTCCTCGGAGCTCCTGGGAACGGTTTACAACGCCGTCGACGCGGTGCGCCCCTTGACCAGCACCTTCGGCGTATTTGCCCCGGTGGTGCTGCCGGCCAGCGTGACCATGACGATCGCCACCTCGGCGGAGTACGACCACGTCGCCGTGGCCGCGCTGGTGACGGCGGCGCTGGACGCCTACATCAATTCGCTACCGCTGGGCGCGCCCCTGGCTTGGTCTCGGCTGGGGCAGGTGGCCTACGGCGCGTGCCCTGGCGTGACGAACGTCTTGGCGGTGAAGCTCAACGGCGGCGCGGAAGACATCGACGCCACCGACCAGCAGATCGTGAAGGCCGCAACCATTTCGGTGACCTGACATGGCCACGGGTGACCAAACCGATACCTTCGGGCGCATCAAGGCGCTGATCCCGCGCTGGTTCAGCGACAGCACGCCGGTGCTGGATGCGCTGCTGCGCGGCTTCGCCTGGGCCAAGTCGTTTGTCTACGACCTGATCGCCTACGCGGCCCTGCAAACCCGCATCAAAACGGCGACGGGCGGCTGGCTGGACATGATCGCGGCGGACTTCTTCGGCGCCGGGCTGCAACGCAAGCTGGGCCAGTCCGATGCATCGTTTCGAGGCAGCATCATCGTCAGCCTGCTGCGCGAGCGCGCGACCCGCGCCGGCCTGGCGCGGGCGCTGACCGATCTGACGGGCCGGGCGCCGGTCATCTTCGAGCCGCAGCGCCCGATGGATACCGGCTGCTACGGCGGCCCGCTGATCGGCTACGGCGTGGCCGGCGGCTACGGCTCGCTGCTGCTGCCGTATCAGGCGTTTGTGACGGCCTTTCGGCCATTGGGCGGCGGCATCGCCAACGTCTCCGGCTATGGCGTGCCAGGCGGCGGCTATGGCGTGGCGTCGCAGGCCCAGGATGTCGCCACCGACGCCGACATCTACGCCGCCATCGACAGCGTGAAACCCATCGCCACCATCGTCTGGGTGCGCGTCAGCAACTGACGACGCCTTGCCCTCGCCGACTCACCTCTGGCCGCCTTCGGGCGGTTTTTCTTGGAGCACACACCTTGGATCGTCAGACCGTCTACCCCGGGGGCATCCCCCTCGAAACCGACCTGCTCAACACCAACCGCAACGCGCTGATTGGGTTGGCCAAGCTCGCCGCCGCCGTGCTCGGCACGGACACGCTGGCCAATGGACTGGCCTGCACGCCGACCACCCCGGCCTCGCCGCAAGTGCTGGTCAAGCCGGGCGAGATTTACAGCCTGCAAAACCTCGACGACACCGCCTACAGCTCGCTGGCCGCCGATACCGCGCACCAGATCCTCAAGCAGGGCCTGCTCATGGACGCCGTGACGCTCAATTGCCCCGCGCCGGCCACCAGCGGCTACAGCGTGAATTACCTGATCGAGGCGACCTATCAGGACGTGGACAGCGACCCCGTCACGCTGCCGTACTACAACGCCAGCAATCCGACGCAGGCGTACAGCGGCCCCAACAACAGCGCGATCGCGCAGAACACCGTCCGCAAGGGCGTCTGCGCGATGCGCGTCAAGGCGGGCGTCGCGGCGGCCACCGGGGCGCAGCAAACCCCGGCGGCGGACAGCGGCTACGTCGGCCTGTGGGTGGTGACCGTGGCCTACGGCCAGGCGCAGATCACGGCGGCCAACATCGCACAGGCGGCCAATGCGCCGCTTCTGACCGAGAGCTTGACGCAGAAGATTGGCCTGGCGACCGCCGACGCCCGCTATGCCACGCAGGTCGGGTTTCAGCAAAACGCCTACAGCGTGGCCAACGCCGGCGGCGCGGCCAACGCCATCACAGCCGCTTACAGCCCGGCGGTTGCCGCGCTGACCAACGGCATGACGCTTTGCGTGCGCGCATCCGCGGCCAACACCGCCGCGACCCCGACCTTCACCCCGAACAGCGGCAAGATTGCGGCCAAGACCATCGTGAAGGGGGCGGGTTTCGCGCTGGTGTCGGGCGACATTGCGGGCGCCGGCCACTGGATCGAGCTGCAATACGACCAGACGCTCGACAAGTGGGTGCTGCTCAATCCGGCGACCGGTGTCGTCGCAGGCATTGGCGCCGCCGCATTCCAGGCGCAGACCTACACGGCATTTACCACGGGCGGCGCCAGCGGAACCTTCACGCTGACACCAGCCCCGGCCATTGGCGCGTATGCCGCCAATCAGCGATTCCGCGTCAAATTCCACGCCGCCGGCAACGGGAGCGACACCCTCAACGTGTCGGGGCTGGGCGCCAAGGGCGTCAAGCAGTACGACGGCGTCGGCAACAAGGTCGCCGCGGTCATCGCCGCCAACATGCTGTCCGACGTTGAATACGACGGAGCTGATTTTGTCGTTCTCGATCGGCTGCCCGCCTCCACGTCCTCCGCAACCATGTTGACCGGGGCGCAAAACGCCAGAATGTCCATTTCGGTTCAAAGCGCATCGGGAACATTCACGGCGGACGAGGTGATCGTCGGTACTGATCTCGGCGCATCCTACCGGCTGACCAAATTTAGCAAACTAATCCACATTGGCACGTATGGAGCAGGTGGTAATATTGAAGCAAGTGGATTGGTGCCCGCGTCCGGCTTCGTCAGCCTGTACGTGATTTATAACCCGACCACCAAGGCCGAGAGTATTGTCGCCTGTGATGCGAATACATCCAGCGGCGCAATCTACACTGGCGCCAACATGCCAGACGGTTATACCGCATCGGCGCTGGTTGGCATTTTGGCAACCAACGGAATGCGTCAATTCAGCGCCGCGTTTTTGAAGGATCGAAGGGTCGATTTTCCGGAGATCACCGTGCTCGCCCTGTCGAGCGGCGGCAACTCGACGGCCACCACCTACACAAGCTTTAGTTTGGTTGCCGCCGTTCCTCCCGGTGCAAGCGCATGGAGCGGCGCGATTGGCGGAACAACGACGGACGTGGCTATGGCCGTCGCCGGGGACGCATGGGGGACGGGTGTTCGAATAATCAACGTCAACAGCAACGACTCTGGCGAAATTTCTTTCGGCGGTTATATGACGGCCATTGCGGTATCGCAAGTCCCGATCATCGAGACTCAGACCGCATACTACAAGGCTGCCACGGCATCCAAGTCGGTTCGCGTTAATGTGTCTGGATATTCGTTTTAATTGAGGTGATTCCATGACTTTTTATATACTTACCGAAGATGATGCATCCGTGATTGGAACGGGTATGTCCGGCAACTGGAAGGAGCTTGATGAACGCGACGCGCGCGTTGTCGCCTTCAAGGCTTCGATGTGCTGGCTGCAAATCAAAGCCGAGCGCGAGCGCAGGACTGAGCAGGGCGGCTTCAAGGTTGGGGCCAAGTGGCTCCACTCCGACCGCAAGAGCCGCAACCAGCAGCTCGCGCTGGCGCTTCTCGGGGAAAACATCCCCGCCGAGCTCCAGTGGAAAACCATGGACGGATCATTCGTCGCCATGACGCAGGCGCTGGCCCAGCAGATTCTGGTCGCCGGCGCCGCAAACGATCAGGCCATCTTTGCCGCCGCAGAGGCCCACAAAGCCGCCATGGAGGCCAGCGCCGATCCGTTGTCCTACGACTTCTCCGGCGGCTGGCCGGAAGCGTTTGAGGGCGCTTGAGCGAGAAGCGGCGCGGCACGGCAAACCATCTGGGCCTGAATCCAGGCCCGCCCTCTCACCTCGCCAGCAGGCCGCCTCCGGGCGGCTTTTTTGTTGAACAACCGTCATGCACAGACAAATCGTTTACCACGCCGCCATCCCGCAAGAAGTGGATGTTTTGCGCACCAATCTCTATGCGATGACCGCCGTGGGTAAGCTCGCCGCTTCCTTGTTGGGCACCGGCACGCAGGTGAGCGGACTGGCCTGCTCGCCCACCGCGCCAGCCTCGCTGGCCGTGCGCGTGGCGCCAGGCGAAATCTACAGCCTGCAAAACATCGACGACACGGAATACGGGCCATTGGGCGTCGATACCGCGCATCAAATACTCAAGCAAGGCTTGATGCTCGATGCGGTCACGCTCGCCTGCCCGGCGCCATCGGCTTCCGGCATGAGCATCAGCTACCTGGTGCAGGCCGCTTACCGGGACGAAGACGGCGATCCCGAGGTGCTGCCGTTTTACAACCCGAACAACCCCGCGCAGGCGTTGCTCGGCCCCGGCGGCAGTGGCGCGGCCCTGAACACCGTGCGCGCCGGTATTTGCGACGTGCAAATCAAGGCCGGCACACCTGCGGCCACTGGCTCCCAGCAGCCGCCCAAAGCCGATAGCGGTTACATCGGCCTGTGGATCGTCACCGTTGCCTCGGGGCAAGCCGACGTTATCGCTGGCGACATCGTCAAAGCCCCTGGCGCTCCGTTCATTGCGCCAGGCGGCCCAACCGGCCCAACCGGCCCTGCTGGCCCGAAAGGCGACGCTGGCGCGACGGGAGCGACCGGCGCAGTCGGCGCGACGGGCGCCACGGGTGCCGCTGGCCCCGCCGGCCCGAAGGGTGACACCGGGGTCGCTGGCGCACAAGGCCCAAAGGGGGATGCTGGCCCGGCGGGGATACAGGGCATCAAAGGCGATACCGGCCTGACCGGCGCGACCGGCCCGGCGGGGCCGAAGGGCGACGTGGGGGCGACGGGTGCAACGGGCGCGAAGGGTGACACGGGGCCGATCGGCTTGCAAGGGCCGAAAGGTGACACAGGGGCTACGGGGCCGCAGGGAGTCAAGGGAGACGTTGGCGCAACTGGCCCAGTAGGCGCAACTGGCCCAGTAGGCGCCAAAGGCGACGCGGGCGCAGTCGGCTCGGTTGGCCCCGCCGGCCCAAAAGGCGATGCCGGGGCCGCTGGCGCTCAAGGCCCAAAGGGAGACACGGGCGCAATCGGCCCGAAAGGTGATGCAGGCGCGCAAGGCCTGAAAGGCGATACTGGCTTAAAAGGCGATGCGGGAGCAGTCGGCCCCACTGGCCCCAAGGGAGACGCCGGCGCCGCTGGCGCAGCGGCAGGGTTTGGATCAATCACGGCAACGGCTTCGGTGCTCGCGGCTGGCGCGACACCTACAGCGGGCGTCACTGCTGGCGGCACAAATGCCGCAAAGACGCTGGCATTTCAGTTTGGAATTCCAACTGGCGCGACCGGCGCGAAAGGGGATACAGGAGCAACAGGGCCGCAAGGCCTGAAGGGCGATGCCGGCGCTCAGGGCGTCAAGGGAGATGCTGGCGCGGCAGGTCCAGCGGGGCCAAAAGGCGATACCGGCGCGACAGGCGCGCAAGGCCTGAAGGGTGATGCTGGGGCCGCAGGGCCAGCCGGAGCGAAGGGTGATACAGGGGCCACGGGCGCCACGGGTGCGACCGGGGCCGCTGGTGCGGCAGCGGGGTTCGGCGCGATCACCGCGGCGGCTTCGGTGCTGGCCGTTGGCGTCGCACCCACGGCCAGCGTCACGGCGGGCGGAACGAATGCGGCCAAGACCCTGGCGTTTCAGTTCGGTATTCCGACCGGCGCAACTGGCGCTACGGGTGCCGCTGGCGCGACCGGCCCGGCGGGGCCGACTGGGCCGCAGGGTGCTACGGGCGCGGCGGGCGCGAAGGGTGACACGGGGCCAGCAGGCCCCACTGGGCCGAAGGGAGACGCCGGCGCAGTTGGCGCCACTGGTGCCAAGGGTGACACGGGGGATGCTGGGCCGATTGGGCCTGCCGGCCCGGACGCGGCCAACACCAACGCGACATTGACCGATGCAGCCGAATCCGCCGCGCTGCCGGGAACCGCCGCCACAAAAATTTCCGCGCTGTTGCAGACAGTTCGCAATAACCTCAAGTATTTGCTGGCACGCCTGACTTGGGGAACCGGCGGTTATACGTACTATGTGCGCGCCGACGGAAGCGACACCAATTCTGGCACGGCAAACACTGCGGCAGGGGCGTTCGCAACATGGACGGGCGCGCTTGATGCGCTGCGCAAAATCAACACGCGCGCAAATGTCACCATTGCATTTCAAGAGGGCACTTTCGCTGGCACCACGATTGTTGGCGACACGTATCAGGGCGCTGGTTCACGGACGCTGACGATCACGGGCATCGCCGGCCAAACGTTTTTTTCGAGTGCGCTGTCGTTTTATGGCGGCATCCGGGCGACCTGCACAAATCTCGCGTTCCAAGCTGGCGCGCGGGCTCGTGAAAATGCGTCGATAACGTTCAGTACCTGCACATTTATCGGAGCAGTCTCATGCATCGACAACGGAGCGATGGCACTGAACGCCCCAGTGTTTCAGGGCGCGGCCACGGCAGCCATTGCCATGCAGGCGTACTACGGCGGCGTGATCCACGTCGGCACGAGCCTGGCGTTTCAGGGCACCTTCACCGTTGGGATGGAAGTCTATGGGGGCGGCATCATTTCGCTCGCGCCTACCGACGTCATCCCCATCGACGTGACCGATGCGACGTTTTCTACCGCGTTCTGTAGGGCCGGTGTCTATGGCGGGGGCTCGCTGGAATTCCGGGGAGCCCCAGTGTTCACGGGGACGTTCACTGGCAAACGGTATCAGCTGGATAACGGCGGACGGGTAGCGGGTCTGACGCTGGCGCAGTTGAATGCCTTTCCGGGCACGGTCGCCGGCACGATGGGCGGGGCGGGGGTTTTTCCCTTCAACAGCATCGCTCCCTCTGCCACCGCCAACCGCTTGCTGCGCACGGGCAGCGCGAATACGGCCCCGACTTGGGCGCAAGTTACTCTGACAACAGACGTGACGGGCGTGCTTCCCGTGGCAAATGGCGGAACCGGAGCCAACGCACTCTCGGCCGCGGCTACTGCCCTGGCGGCAGGGGATGCGCCGACCGCAACGCTGGCAGCAGGGGTGTTTACGTTTGGCATCCCAGCCGGGGCTACCGGGCCTGCTGGGTCGGCGGGGCCAGTCGGCCCCAAGGGAGACACGGGAGCGGCGGGCACCCAGGGTGTCAAAGGGGATACAGGCCCAACGGGGGCGACTGGGCCGAAAGGTGACGCGGGTGCCGCCGGTGCGCCGGGCGCCAAGGGCGACACCGGCCCCGCTGGCCCGAAAGGCGACACGGGCGCTATCGGCGCGACTGGCACCGGGGGCACGACGCAAAACGCAAGAATGTCCATTATGAGCGCCAGCGCATCGGGAGTATTCACGGCGGATGAGGTGACCGTCCAAACCGCTCTTGGCGGCACAGCCTACCGACTGACCAGTTACGGCCAAATAATCAACCTGGCGATGATTGGGGCTGGCGGGATGGATAAAGGCGCAGCGCCCGCGTCCGGCTTCGTCAGCTTGTACGCGATCTACAACCCGGCCATCAGCGTCAAGAGTATTCTGGCCTGCGACGCCAGCACCTCTGGCGGCGCAATCTATGCCGGAGCCAACATGCCCGCCGGTTATACCGCGTCGGCGTTGATTGGCGTGTTGCCGACCGATGCATCCGGAAAATTCAAAATCGCGTTTTTAAAAGATCGGAGAGTCGATTTTCCAGACGTAAATATATTGAATATATCGTCGATATCCAATCAATCGGCTACCGTGTTTACTAAGTTCGGCCTTTCCCTTGCCGTTCCACCCAACGCAAGCGCATGGAGCGGCGCGATTGGAGGAGCATCGACGATTGAAGCGATGGCCGTCGCCGGGGACGCCAATGGGACGGGCACTCGACGAATGAACATCAACAGCAACGGCTCCGGTAACGTCACTTTCGACGGCTATGGAACAACTATTCCTGTATCGCAAGTCCCGATCATTGAGGCTCAAGCTGCATACTACAAGGCCGTCGGAGCTCTTCATTCGGTTTACATTAATGTGTCAGGGTATTCATTTTGAAGAAGGCGGCGCAGCCACTGCGCCCGCTGACGCAGATCATGGCCACAATGAGCGGCCTTAGTTTTAGGAGAAAGAAGGTAGACATGGAAACCCAGGCCATGATCAATTTGATTCTTGGCGCAGGCATGGCCGCGCTCGGCTGGTTTGCGCGTGAAATGTGGTCGGCAGCCAAGGAGCTGAAAGCAGACCTTGCGCGCCTGCGCGAGGAACTGCCCCAGAAATACGCGCTGAAAGAAGACCTCGAAAAGGTCATCAACCGCATCGACGCCAAGCTGGACAAGATTTTCGACCGGCTGGAATACAAGCAGGACAAGCAGGGCGCTCGTTGTCTCACAACCCCGGAGAAATGACCATGTTTCGATTTCGCAATATCTGCCTCGCGTTCGGCAGCCTTCTCGTGCTGGCCGCGCTGCTTTACACCGACCCCGATGGCGGCCTGAGCACCGGCATGCTGGTGCTGGGCCTGCTGGTCTGTGTGCTGGCCGTTGCGTTCGCGCACATCTCGCGCAAGGCGCTGACCGATTACCCCGAAGCCGACATGCGGGCGCTGTTTCGCAAGGCGGGCGAGGGCTCGACCGGCGCCGGGCTGGCGCTGGTGGCGCTGGCCATCATCATTGCCGCGCTGCTGTCGCTGTTCGGCAGCAAGGTGCACGCGGCCACGCTCGATCCGGCCACCTACGTGCCGGCGCGGGCGCAGACCTGGGCGCCCGTGCTGCGCGCCGAGCAGCGCCAGTTCTGGCCTGATCACCCGGCCCCGGCGGTGCTGGCCGCGCTGGTGGAGCAGGAGTCTTGCGTCACCCTCGGCGGCGCGTCGTGCTGGTCGCCCGCGGCGCGCCTGAAAACCGCGCGGGAGGAGGGCGCGGGCCTGGGGCAGATCACCCGCGCCTTCAACGCCGATGGGTCACTGCGCTTCGACTCGCTGGCCGACCTGCGGCGGCGCTACCCCGATCTGGCTGGCTGGTCGTGGGCCAACGTGTACCAGCGCCCGGAGCTGCAACTGCGCGCCATCGTGCTCATGTCGCGCGGCAACTATCAGGAGCTGCGCCGGGTGGTGGCCGACAACCGGGCGGTGCTGGCCTTCGCCGATGCCGCGTACAACGGCGGACTGGGCGGCGTGCAGGCCGACCGCCGCGCCTGCGGCCTGAAAGCCGGCTGCGACCCGCAGCAGTGGTTCGGCAACGTGGAGGCCACCTGCACCAAGAGCCGGGCGCCGCTGTACGGCCAGCGGTCGGCGTGCGACATCAACCGTGAGCACGTCCGCAACGTGATCCTGGTGCGCCCGGGCAAGTACCGGGCGCTGATGGAGGCTGCGCTGTGAGCGCGGTTGCGGAAGCCGGGGCCGTCGCTGCGCGCCCGTGGCGGATCATGCCCGTGTGGGCGGCGCTTGTCGCCCTGATCGGCATCGGCGCGGCTGGCGGCTACGCGGCGGCGCGGGCGCACTACGAGTCGAAGCTGGCCAAAGCCAACCGGCAGATCGGCGCACTCAGCGCGGCCAACACCACCCTGGGCGCCTCCGTGGCGAAGCAAAACGGCGCGGTCGTCGACCTGCAAGCCGAAGCGGATCGGCGCAAGCAAGAAGCCGCGCAGGCCTGGCAGCAGGCGCGCGACGCGGCGGCGCAGTACCAGCGCACCGCCCAGGCGCTGCTGCTGACCAAGCCGCCGCCGGGCGCGGACGAATGCACTGCGGCGCGGGCCGCGTTTGACGATGAACTGCGAGCCGAGCGAGGTGAGCCGCTATGAAAACGAAACCACATGGGCGTATTTCGCTTACCGGCGTTTTGGCTGCCGTTCTTTCGTTTTGCCTGGCCGGCTGCGCCACCGCGCCGGGGCCGGCGACGCCCGTCGAGGTGTCGGTGCCGGTGCTGGTGCCGTGCAAGGCCCCCATCCCGGCGCGCCCGGCGTTCGCGGTCGATGCGCTACCGGTCGGTGAGGGCATCTGGAACCAGATGGCCGTCCTGCGCGCCGAGCGTTTGCAGCGCATGGGCTACGAGGCCGAGCTGGAAGCGGCGGTCGGCGCCTGCCAGTAAGCGCGGGGCGCGGGCCGAGTTTGCGCAATCGGCCAACTTGCACCAAATCGCAAGCTGGTGTTGTCCCCAAAAAACGTGGGCAAGGCTGTGGACAAGGGCTGTATGGCGCGGATCGTCCAACCGGCCCGCGCCACGGCCTACGAGGGAGGCAGCGGGTGCGGCGGGCGGCGGCGCTTACGTTGCCTGCTTTCGGGGCGCTGGCGGGCCATGAGCGGACGCAGCGCGCACCTTCGCGGGACGTGCGTCAACAAGCGCGCGAATCCGCGCGCGGCATGGATTAAGCCGAGGCCGCCGACCGCATCGCGGATCGGGTCAAAAAATGGGTGAAAAAGGCGCTCGAAAGGCTTGCGGAAAATGCGCTGATTTACGCCGCAAAACTGTTCCGCAAAAAAAATGGACCCCGCGCCAGCATTGGCTTACGGGGCTGTCATAATTCCCCATTTGCGGAACAGATTTGAGGCTAAGTGCTTGTCAGAGCTAGCAAATTTGCTGGATTATGATTCCATCGCTCTAACCGACTGAGCTAAAGCGCCGAAGGCCTTTAATTATATAGCGAAAAATTGCTCGCCTGACGCCGTGGGGATGGAACTTCTGTTCCGCAAAGGCTTGATCCTGCGCCCTGCCTCGCGCCGCCTTGAGCAGGCGTGAAGCCTCAAGCGGCTTTCGCGAGCGCCTCGAACTCCACATGCACGCCGGTATACGGGAAGTGGAGCGCGCCGTCATCGGCCTTGTCGATCAGCCCGCACGCGACCAGCGCGGCGGCATCGGTGTGCACGCCCTTCACATCGCGGCCCACGCGGCGGGCCAACTCGCGCACGCCAATCGAGCCGGCCCCCGCCATCGCCTGCAACAGCCCCCAGCGATTCGGATTGAGGGTACGCAGCAGGTCTTCGCTGCTGGCGAACGTGAAGCGCGCTGTGGCATCGCACTGGCCGCGCAGGGCGGCCTTCATGCGCGCCTTCACCTCGGACAGGCTGGCAACGCCAATGGTCAGGATGTCTTGTCGCATAGCGCCCTCACAGTCGGGCCACATCGGCCCAGAAGTCTTCGATCAGTTGATCCAGCGTGGTGAACGTGTAGGCCGCCTCGGCCCGCCCCACGTGCTTGTGATCGCCCTTGCCGGTTTCGTTGTCGTAGCGCAGTACACATTCGCCCGCAACCACGTAGGCCAGCGCGTATTTGTAGCCGTGGACGCTGCCGCGCACCGGCTCTTGCGGCACGGCCCAGATGCGCACGTCGGCAAAGGCGTCATCGCTCAGCTTGGTGCGTTCCTTCAATACCAACTCGGCCTTGCGTTCCATTGTTGTAATGATAACAACAGTTGGGGCGCTTCGTCAACATAGTCAGCTTCAAGGCGCAGCGATGTTGACCCAATGGGTCATGCAAATGCCGCAACGCCTTGCATCGGCGCGATGCGCTGCACTTTGATTTGCTTTTCGCGCGAGCGCGCCGCAGCCATGTCGTGCGCGGCCTGCATCCGCATCAGGGTATCGGCGCTGAGGCCAAACGCCTTTTCAAAGCGCAGCGCCATTTCCGCCGAAATCCCGGCGCGGGCATTGAGCAGATTGCTCATGGCCTGCCGGGTCACGCCCAGCTTGCCAGCGACCTCGGTAATGCTCAACCCGTGCGGTTGCACGATCTCGGCGCGCAGCCAGGCTCCGGGATGTACGGCAAAGCTCGAATGCAGTTGAATGGCCATCAGTGGTAGTCCTCAAGGTTCATGTCCTCGATTTCGACAGCGTCGTTGACGCGAAACGTCATCCGCCAGTTCTTGGTGACCGTCAGCGCCCATACGCCAGAGCGGTCACCCTTGAGCAGGTGGGCGCCAAAGTTCGGCGGCGCCTTCAGTTCCTCGGCGCTTTCGATCGCGGACAGGTAAGCCAGCATGTTGCGCAATCGCGCCACCAGATTGCCGGGCAGCCCGGCGGCCTTGCCCGTCTGGGCGAAATCCCGTAGCGCCTTGTGTCGAATGCTTGCTATCTCCATGCGGTGCATCGTAGCTGTGGCGCGCGCAAGTGTCAAGCGACACTTGTCATGATGAGGGAGGGTTGATAGGAAGGAATTCGGCCGCCTCACGGCCTTCGTCGCCGAACTCACGGCGCTGGAGGCCGAGGTGGGTTCCGTCGCGCCCGTTCCTCGGCCCGGCGGCGGAGCACAACCACGAGGCGGTCGGGCAGACCGTCCGCGACGCGGTGGCGCACGGTTTATCGGGCGGAGGCTAAAGCCCGAACACGCTCTCGATGGCGACCCACATGAGGATGCCGCCAACCACCAAAACCGGCGCGAGGAACACCAAGGCCATGAAGCCAACCGCCAGAACGTCAAACGCCGCCCTGATGACGCCAAGGGTGGCCCAGATACCGCTGAAGATTCTTAGAGCCTGTTCAAAGTCTCCGAAGCAAGAGCGCCAAGAAGGCGAGGTGGACGAACTGCAAGCTGGTATTGAGCAGTCGCTCGCAGTTCTTCCACAGCCTGCGGTTCTTCTCCAGCCAGGC
>Ga0123357_10000202_pt1 | contig 56062 bp, 41 predicted proteins | sample TergutEmb28metaG_FD_89873 | JGI IMG/M metagenome (GOLD analysis project Ga0123357, IMG submission 89873) | Embiratermes neotenicus P4 segment gut microbial communities from Petit-Saut dam, French Guiana - Emb289 P4 | ecosystem: Host-associated > Arthropoda: Insects > Digestive system > Gut ...
AACGCCGTCTTACGCACTGCCGCAGCCGTCACCAACTCCCCCAGCGGAGACCGCACCTTACGCGCGCGCCCCGCGTCGTACTCATTACCGAAGTCCCGGCACAATTGCATAATCCGGTAGTGTTGATTATCGGACAATGATCACTAACTGCGAAGACAGCAAAACTGTGCCATTCCGGTGCGCTAAACTCGTGCCCATGAGCCTCCTCAAGAAATGCGCCTTAGCCCTTGTTGTTTTGTTGGCCCCGCTGACCGTAGTCGGCTGCGGAACGTCCAGCGGCAGCATCGACACCAACGGCGCCACCATCATTGACGTCCGTACGGCGCCCGAGTACGCCGCTGGGCACCTTCAAGGTGCTGTCAATATTGACGTCCAATCGGCCGATTTTGGCACCAAGATCGCCAATTTGCCCAAGGACGGTAAATACATCGTGTATTGCCAATCGGGCGTCCGGGCGTCCACAGCGCAGTCACAGATGAAAGCTGTCGGGTTCACCAATGTCACTAATGCTGGCGGTATCGCCGCGGCGTCACAAGCCACTGGCCTGAGCATCGTCACGTCCTAGCTCGAGCCTGTCTATCATGGCGGTGACGCTTTCAAACGCGGCGTTTGACCGCGCGGTCAATGATGCGATCGACCAAGTGCCCGAACAATTCCTGGCGCTGCTCGACAACGTCGTCATCCTTGTCGAGGACGACCCACCAGAAGACGACCCAGATATGCTCGGTGTTTACGACGGCGTCCCCCTGACGGAACGCGGCGACAACTACGGGTTCGTGGCGCCCGACCGCATTGTCTTGTACCGCAATCCTTTGAAGGAAATGTGCGACACAGTTGACGAGTTGGTAGATGAGATAGCCGTCACGGTCGTGCACGAGATCGGTCATTTCTTCGGCATTGATGACGATGAGCTGGACGAAATGGGTTGGGGTTGACGGCTCGTCAGCTAGGCTTGTCGGATGAGTTTCGCGTTAGCAACCCGCATCCTTGACAATGGCGTACAGGTGACGGCTAGCCGTGATGAACTCTCCCCTGGCGCCGCCGTCAACCTGTGGTATCGCGTCGGTTCAGCGGACGAGACACCTGGTGCGTCGGGTTTCGCACATCTGTTCGAACACCTGATGTTCGCCGGCTCGGCACATGTGCATGGCGATCACACCGAAATCCTGGAGGCGCTCGGCGGTGTCAGCAATGCCACCACAAGCCACGACCGAACTAACTATTTCGAGACGGTGCCTCCTGGGGTACTCCCCTTGGCGCTTTGGCTGGAAGCCGACCGTTTAGCGTCCTTGCGGGTATCGAGCACGGCGCTGCGAACGCAACGGGCGGTCGTTCATGAGGAGAAACGCCAGCGCTACGACAACCAGCCCTACGGCGACCAATTGGAGTTGTTGCTCGGCCTGGCATTTCCTCGCTCGCACCCTTACGCGACGCCGACCATTGGTATCATGAGCGATCTTGACGCTGCCAGTCTTGATGATGTGCAGAGTTTTCACGCCGCCTGGTACCGGCCTGACAATCTACATGTCGTGGTGGTGTCGCCACAGACCGATGACGAGGTGTTTCACCTTGTGGAAAAGTATTTGGGTGACGTGTCAGCATCTGACGGGGCAGCGCCGGAACCAGCTCGTCCCGAACCTTTGCCGGCCCTGACGGGTGTACCACGCCTAGCCGTCCAGCGGCCTGTCCCCCGCTCGGTGTTGCATCTGATGTGGCGCACGCCGCCTGCAACTCATGACGACCGCCCGGCCGTGGCCGTGGCGTTGGACATCTTGGCCACCGGGCAGGCCTGCCGCTTGCACCACGACCTGGTGCGCGACGCTAGCTTGGCCGAGGGCGTGGGCGCAGGCGATTTCGGCTTCACTCGCGGCACTTCGCTGTCAACCTTGACGATACAGCCGCAAGCTGACGTCGGGCTGGCGCAGTTGGAGGAGTCCGCCATCGACCACTTAACCCAACTGACTGCCAACGGGCCAACCGACGCCGAGATGAGCCGAGTGCGAGCCCAACTGGAGCGGGAATGGTTCGGTGGGCTGGCGGACGCCGGTGAACGCGCTGACGCCATCAACGAGGATTGGGCCAACTGGGGCGACCCAGCCCACCTCAACGAGCATCTTGACGCTTGGCTCGCTGTCACACCCGAGGACGTGGCGCGGGCCGCAGCGACATGGCTGAACCCCGACGCCCGGGCCGTACTTGAATACGAGGGGGTGCAGTAATGGCGCGCAAACCTCAAGTGAAAGCCACACAACCGTGGCACTTCCCACCTGTTGACGAGATGACAGTAACCAATGGCCTGCGAGTAAGCACTGTAAACCTCCCGGGCCAGCGCGTCGTCACCATGACACTTGTACTCGACGCTCCCCTGACCGCCGAGCCGCGGGAGTCCGAGGGCGTCGCTACCCTGGCGATGCAGGCCTGCGATGAGGGCACACTCCCCCACCCCGGAGCTGCTCTGGTCGAGGCCTTGGAGGGTTGCGGAGCCGTCACTCAGGACGCCGGTGCCGGTCTGGACGGCTCGACGATCACCATTGAGGCGCCTGCCAGCCGCTTGGCCCAGGCGCTGCCTCTGCTGGCTGAGATGGTGGCCGAGCCGGCCTATGCCGAAGCTGATATTCAACGCCTCGTCGAATCTCGGCTACTGGTGATCGCCACTGGTCTGGTGTCACCGCCGGTGCAGGCATCCAAGGCTCTGCGCGCGTTGATGATGCCTAAGCACCGAGTCGGGCGTCCCTTCGCCGGGGACTCTGACACTGTGGCAACTATCACACGAAACGATGTTGCCGCCTGGCATCGTCGTATTGCCCAACCCGCTCTGGCCCGTCTGGTGCTCGCAGGCGAGCTCCCAGAGGACGTGTACACCCTTGTAGACGCCTCATTCGGCCGTTGGAATCCGGCACACACACCACTGCCCGAAGCTGAGCCTTGGCCAACACCAGCGAAAGGAAAAGTCGTCATCGTCGACCACCCTGACGCCGCCCAGGTGTCGCTACGCATTGGCACCGTCACGCCAGGTCGGATGACCACTGACTGGCCGGCACTGCAGGTGGCGAATGCCGCTGTTGGGGCAATGTTCGGTTCACGCCTCAACCGGGTGTTGCGCGAGGAACGCGGCCTGACATACGGCGCCGGCAGTGGTTTGACCTCAATGCGTGATGCTGCCTTCTACACAATGCAAGCCGAGTGTCGTCCCGATGTCGCCGCCGAGGCGACCGCACTGGCACTGCAACTGCTCGATTTGAGTGCCGCGCCGATCACATCGGACGAGGCACGCGACGCCATTGCCTACATCACGGGTGCCACTCCCCTGCATCTGGCCACAGCCGATGCGATCGCGGCGCAAGTCACCAGCTTTGCGCTGTGCAACCTACCACCGACCTGGTTCGACGAGTACACCTCGGCCGTGCGCGAGGTGACGGCCGACGCCGCGACGCAAGCGTTTACCCGCCACATCAAGCCAGCCAACCTGGTAGTAGCGCTGTGCGGCCCGGCCGAGGCGTTGGTGTCAGACCTGGCCCGTCACGGCATAGACGCCGAGGTTGTTAGCGCCTAGACCCAGCGACCGTCTGGCGTCAGGGTTGGTGTGCCGGCGACCCAGTGACCATCCGGGGCCAATTGCGCCGGCCCGGCGCCGGTGCCGATCCATCGACCGTCTGGAGCCAGCTGGGGTGTTCCCGTCACCCATTGCCCTGACGGGCTAAGCTGCGGCTGCCCCATGTTGCCGGCCCACCGGCCGTCGGGCATGAGTTGCGGCGCCGTCCCCGGCACCCACTGGCCATCCGGTGTCAATGTCAGCTTCTTCATGATTGTTCCTCTCCTCTGGAATCCACGGGGGCTGGCGTTGCCCCGCTGACTCTTCACCCTATTCTGCCCCGCCGACATTTCGTACACGTCGTGTGGCCCACCTCGTTCAACTGTTCGGGATTTCCGAACAGTTGAACTTCTAGCGCGGTTGGTGGGCCTTGCTGTTGGCGAAAGTTGTTGCAAAATCTGCAACAAGTGGACGCCCCCACGGCACAAGCGATGACGTCCATGTCAATTGTCGTTTCAGCAATACAACAATCTGCCCGTCTGGTGACTCACCGCTTGTCGGGGCATGTTGCACGGACGATATGGCGGCCCGCTCTAGTCAGGGGTCACCCTGGCTGAGTTGATCCGGCTTGGCCGTGTGACGGTTGCCCGCGACCGGGTCTCCCACGGAAGTCACCGGAACTTGGCGCTATTGGTACATCCCTCAGATCTGAAGGGCGCTTTGCATTGCTGGGACGTCCGCGCGGACTAGGATGCCGATGATGCTTTCGCTGGCTTTGCCGGTCTGTGTAACAAGCAGCGCAACTGGTGCATCATCCTTTGTCAACTCGTGGATAGCATCGACTGCGGTGATGTTCCTGTTGACGAATATTCCCCTATCCTGTTTCTCGCAACATTCGCGGACATCCGAGACATGGACATTCTGGAGCAGCGCGTATCCATCATCATCAAAGTTGCTGGCCAGCCATCTGGCAATGGCGTTGGTTGTCAACAACCAGCTGAAGATACCATCGTGGGTGAGAACTGGAAGTTGTGAAAAGTCCTTATTACCCATAAGTCTCAGGCAGTCTCTCAACGGGTCTTCTTCTTTGACGATGACAGGGCGCGAAGGATTGCGGAGTGCACGCGTCGGTTCTGTCAGCTCTTTGAGTACCTTGGTGGCTTCCTGGATCGTCTCTGGCAATGGCGTCGCAATTGGGGAGTCATCCCTGAATGGCACATGAACAATGGCGTTACGAAGGTTGGCGAAGCTCATTAGGTCCTGTCGGTAACGATCAACCACACGATCCCTCGGCATATCACGAAGCGCTGCAGCGAGCCCAACGGAGTCCGCCGGTGCGCCCCGCCTCTTTAGCGCGACCTCAAGTTCCGCGCATAGCTCAACGAGCTTGTGTGCCAACTCTTTTGGTGAATCACTCATGAGGCACTCGTTTCACTCATCGGCCTGATTTTCGTCCCTCGGCTCATGACGGCTTCTTTCGGCAGAGCGTTGCCATGTCGCAGGTGGCGCAGGTTCCGCACCATGATTTGAGGCGTGGTAGGTCGCCGTCGCGGATGGCGGTTCCGGCGTCGTGGATGCGTGTGCGGGTGGTCTCGAGCAGCGGTTGGTCGATTTGCTCGCGGGTGTTCGCACCGTCCGCGTTCAGGTTGAGGATCTCTATCAGGTCGGCGGATTGGCCGGTCAGCTCGGTGTATCCGACGGCGTAAACGTTGAGCTGGTCGCGGGTGATTTCCTCGGATTGGGCGCGGTCGGTGGATTTGAAGTCGACGATGGCGACTTCACCGGTCTCGACGCGCGTGATCAGGTCGATGCGTCCGTCAACCACGACGCCGTCGCCGACCCGTACCTGGATCTGTTTCTCGGAGTGGACCGTCCCGGCCAGTTCAGCGCCATGCTGACGGAAATAGCGTTGCAGCGCGGCCCGCGCAGCGATCCGCAATTGCTGACGAAGCTCCGGGTACGCGTAGGGCAGGCTGAGATGCCGGTCGAGCAGATCCTCAACCATATCGGGGCCGACGATCTCACCGGCGACGGCGCGCTTGTGGATTTCAGCTAGCGCGTTGTGCAGGCTTGTGCCGTAGCCGAGGGCCTCGTGGATCGGTGGGTTGAACCCATACAGGAACCGCAGTTTGAACTGGTAAGGGCATTCGAAGTAGTACTTCAACTCGGAGAACGACAACGACACCTGCGGGGTGTCGAACTTCGCTTGCGGCGACAGTTTGGCGTCCTGGCCGGGTGCGCCTGAATCGGATGTGGACACATAGCTGCAGGCCGTGAGCGAGTGGACAAATGGCGACGGCTTTCCGTACAGCCGATTGCCGGGCACCGGCGAGTATGACATGAACAGATACTTCTTCGCCCGAGTCACCGCCACATACAGCAGCCGGACCTCGTCTTCGACGTTGCCCCTGTAACGGTCAGGATTGTTGATGGCCTCAGCGGGCAGGATGTGAAACACGCCGACCCCGCCGTGTCGTTTCGCAGGGAAACGGTTGGCCCGCAGGCACGGCACGAACACGACAGGCCATTGCATGCCCTTCGCAGCGTGGACAGTGGAGATAGTCACCGCATCCGGTGTGCCGTAGCCCACTTCGGCGTCGGCCTCATCGTAGTAATCGGGTGCTTGCCGCTGCAGCCAAGTGACGAACCCGTGGTACTTGTGTTGCGGCGCAGAGGCGAAGTAGATGGTCTCATAATGGGAGATCACCTGGGAGAACTTGCCCAACTGGTACATGACCAGCGCGCCCCGTCCTGGTTCGCCGGGGATCGTGTCCTCACGCACTTCCATGGCTTCGAGCGCGTCCAGGTAGAGGCGTTGGATGTTGTAGATCGTGTGCCTGTTACGTGGTGTCGGATGGTGCACCCGATCCAGCACGGCCACCAACGGTGCCAGTGGCACGTCGTCGGCCACCAGGCGGGCGTCACGGATCATTGACTCCAGGCCGTCTTGGTCAATCTGGCCGTCCACGAAAGCGAACATCGCCACCACCGCTTGGATGACTTCCGAGTCGAACAGGCGCGTCAAACCTTTCACAATGTAGGGGATGCCACGCCTGTCCAGTTCCTCGGTCAGCGGCCCGCCATCACCGGCCACCGACCGGAACAAGACAGCCATATCCGACCACGACAAGCCACGCGGTTGCGATGTCGGATCGTCAATGAACGCGACACCCAGCATCGCCTGGAGGCGATCTGCCATCCATTTGGCTTCGGCTTGCGGGTCGTCGAACTTCAACGACAACATGTCGCCGCGCTGCCATTGCTGATGGGACGCGTGCTGCATCGCCTTGGCCAGACGCTGCTCGCTGGGGATCATCTCGGCAATGGAACGTCCCAAGGCGACGATGCCCTCAGACGAGCGGAAGTTCTCTGCCAACGTGACGTTGTGTACGTCCTGGTATCGGTCGGTGAACCCGAGGATGCCCGACACGTCCGAGCCGCGCCACTGGTAGATCGTTTGATCATCATCGCCGACCACACACAGGTTCGCCCCATGCTCAGTTAGCGCGGCAACGAGGCGTTCCTGGATCGGGTTGACGTCTTGGTATTCGTCGACAACGACGTACTTGACGGTGTCCTCGACGTAGCGGCGCAGTTCCTTGGCCAGCCCATCGGTCTCGTCTTCGTGGCGCTCCAAGAGTTGGACGGCCAACTCCAGCATCGTCGAGTAATCCACGTACGCCTCGGTGCCAAGTAGCTGGCGGTATGCCGTCCAGCAGGCCTCAACCGCGCCCGGCACCAGATCATGGTTCACGTCATCCTCGGACAGGATCGACATAACCTGCGAGTAAAGCCTCGAGTCGCGGTAACGTCGCAACGTCGGCACCTTATCCAAGGTCGTCGGGCAGCGCGTCAACCCCGACTTCTCCGAGTTCCTGTCAATGAACAGCCGCTGCGTGATCTCGGTCAACACCGAGAACTTGAACGCCTCTGGCACCCATGTTTGCAGCAGGTTCAGGCAGTAGGCGTGGATCGTGCCGATGAACATTTCGGCCATGCCAGTCAGATCACGGCCTTGCTTCTCGAGAATCCCGTACACCCGATCCTTCAACTCGGCAGCCGCCTTCTCCGTAAACGTGAACGCCACCACGTTCGCCGGACGCACATCCGGCAAGGCGAGGATCGCCGCGATCCGCTGTGAGATCACCTCCGTCTTGCCCGATCCAGCACAGGCGATGATTTGCAGCGGCTGATCGAGCGTGCTGATCGCCTCAAGCTGGCTCGGGGTGAAGGTAGTGTCACTCATTGGCAACTCCGAACCCGATCCGGCCGCCGAACCTCGGGGCACCGGTTCGCTACATTCCACGGATTGTGTCGGCAGTGGCGACACAATCTTCAGCCCTACTTCCTTAGCCATGAGCGCCATCCTCCGGCGCTGGCGACGTGTCAGGTCCAGACTCAAGAGCGCGACGGGCTACCCGTTCTCTTGCCTCACGCAGCATCACCTGAAGACGCCGCTCAAGCTGGTCTTTCGGCAGCAGCTTGGTCCAGTATTCCGCGACCACGATGTTGTCCTTGTATAGCTCCATCAACTCGATTTGGTCACGGTCCGCCGACGTGCACAGGATTAACCCAATCGGCGCGCCCTCGCCTTCCCGCCGCTCGAACCTGTCGAGCCACTTCAGGTAGAACTTCATCTGCCCCTCAAACTCGGGCATGAACTTGCCGATCTTCAACTCCACGGCTACCAAACGCGCCAAAGGTCGCGAATAAAACAGCAGATCGAGGTGGAAATCCTCATCTCCCACGGGCATGCGCACTTGACGCCCAACGAACGCGAAGCCATTCCCCACCTCGAGTAGGAAGCTCTCCAGCTCGGTCAGGATCGCCTGCTCGAGGTCAGCTTCGGCATAGGTGTCATGCAGGCCGAGGAGATCAAGCAGCATCGGGTCTTTGAAGGCATCCAGAGGCACCGCCGACCCGGCAGGTATCTGGGCGTTTGCAATCTCGCGACGCTCGTAGGCGCGCCTGGCGATGGCCTGCCGCAGCTCACGCACCCCCAGACGCTTGGCCGCGACCTCATCCACATAGAACCGTCGGGCGTCCGGGGTGCTCAGCGGCAGAATCTCGCGGATGTGAGACCAACTCAATTGTGGCGACAGTGTCGCCACAATCTGCTCGTCCGGGAAAGCCTGCGCAAACTTGACCATCCGGTACAGGTTCGTCTTGTCAAAACCCGACCCAAATCGGGCCGTCAATTGTTGCGACGCTGTCGCCACAATCTGATCACCGTAATCAGCCCGAGAACGCTGCAGTACCTCCACATCGATCAACCGCCCCACCTGCCAGTTCAATACGGTCAAGGTTGCATTGGCGCGAGCCGCAACGACCTGGCGAGCCTCAACCACTAACGCCCCGATCCGAGCGACCAACTCATCGGTTCCCAGCATCGGTGCGGGCGCCGAGTCGAAGTCTAGACCGGCAGCGTCGATTCCTCTCGTCGTAGGCGAGAGTTTTCCGCCGGTAGCCACCATGCGAGTTGGCAGGGATTGTCGTTCAGACATTCCCGCCACCTTGGAATGTCACCATAACTCGGTCATAGCACCGCTTAACTTCCTGCAACTGATAGCTCCACCTGACTGCTATTGGAACTCCTGGCATCCGTAACTCGTCTACACCTTCGCCCGAAAGAACTCGTCGCAAATAGTCCATCTGCTGTGCGACTGGTACATCCCCAAGTATGTTGTCATGCAGGATGCACAGACTGGCGGCGTGAGCGAAAGGCTCGACGATTTCACGGATACCTTGCCAGTCATGGTTGATGCCCCACCACGAGAGGAACTCATAGGAGTGCCACAATTCATGTGAATACTGAAGCAACACCTGCATGGGGGCCGTCGGATCGCCGCTGCCGATAGCTGCGGCAGTCACATGGACAACAACATCATTATGAGCAAGACGCGGTTGTGTCCAGGGAGGCCCAGAGAATGCCTCGTCGTGGATCAGCTCCACTCGAGCGAAGTCTAGGCTACCCAGTCGCTCAGCGAAGTATTGGTTGGCGAGTTCGGCGATGGATCTGTCGTCAATCATCACGCCACCTCGAAGACTTGCATTACTTCGTCGCCGTAGTCGTTGATTACCTTGACGGCTATCTTGCCTGTCGACGGCCGGTCGAATGGGACCGAAGTTGTTTTGTACAGCGTTCCCCAGGCTTCCTCGCTGATGTCAGCCTTCAGGGCTGTTTTCAGGCGTTTATAGGGGTCATTGCCGCCGGTGAAGTAGCAGTGGCGGATGAAGAAGGATTCGCCGTTGTAGTCGGAATCGATCATCCATAGGGCGATCCGGTCGGTGTCGTTGCTGCGGACCTCGCCCGTGGACGGGTCATACACGTCGACGCCTTTGAGGTTGACGATGACCTGGCCGTCGTCAGTGCGGTCGATCTTGATGTCCGGCTCGCCGAATACCGTGAACAGGTTACCTGCGCCAGTTTTCTTCAGGGCGTCGCCCATCAGCAGGTCGACGTTCATCCGCACCGGCAACAGCCGCAGCTTGCCCAATGTCCGCTCGCCCAGGGCGACCGCGAATTCCTGGTCACTGGTGTCAAGTTCGTCGTCTTTGCCCGCCAGATTGACAGCCTGCGGGTCGAAGGCGAAAGCGAGGACGGCCAGGATGCTGACGTTGTCGATCTTGACGGCCTCCTTGGCGGCATCCTTGATGAACTGGGCGTCGACGGTGCCGTATTGCGGGCCGACGGCCACGGCCACCAGTGGCTGGTTGTCGTCGTCGGAGCGCGGAGTGCCAACCGCTTGGACGTAACGGCCCGAGAATGGCTCAAGCTGGGTGAACTCCAGACGATCTTTGCGCCTGCCATTTTGGATGCCAGCCGCCTGCAGGTTGTCCAGGATTGACTGATCGAAATCGCCCCAGACTGATCCATCGTCGAATGCCGACTCGTCAAAGACGGCGGCCTTGGGTTCTGGCAACTCTGGCGTGGCTGCGAAAGCCAGCGACCGGTGCGGCGACAGCGACTCCACTGTGAAAGGGCCGGACACCCGCGCCCGCCGGTTATCTTCGTAGGGCTTGTCGTAGAGCAACTCGAAGTCTGCATGCTTCTTGATGGCGGCGTCGATCTGCGCCCTTGTCATGCCCTCCACAATGTCCGGGTTATTGGCGATAGATTTCAGCGTGATGTGTTGTACGCGCTCGTAGACAAACCCCAGCCTGATGTCATTGGTGGTCTGCGATGGCGGCAGCATCTGACCGCTGGCCTCGCTCTCCTTCTTGCGGCCTTCGGGCGAATCCGCCAACAGGTAGTACGGGTAGGACGCGCCCATCAGGCGTTGCCGTGCCAGCGCCAAGGCGACCCGTGAAGTGTCGATAGTGATCCAGCGACGCCCCCACTGCTCCGCCACATAGGCCGTTGTCCCAGAGCCGCAAGTCGGATCAAGCACCAGGTCGCCGGGGTCCGTACACATCAGCATGCAGCGCTCGATGACCTTAGTGTTTGTTTGCACGACGTACAGCTTGTCTGAGGCGAAACCAGCGGTCGCGGTGTCATCCCAGGTGTCTACCACTGGAAAGGCTGGGAAGTCATCCATGAACCGGATGTAGGAAAGCGTCCTACCTGCCACTCCGATGCGTCGCGCAGCAATGAGGCGAGCCATCCCAGCTTCGTTTGTTTTCCATCGCGATTGCGACCCCGGCGTGAAGTCACGTCCATCTATCTTGACGTGGAACCAGGATGCAGCACCTTCACCTTTGGCTCTGCCAGCACTCTGGCTGGTGAGGTTGTCCCAGCGGAAGGGGTCTGGCCTTGCAGCAGTTCGGTCGCCAACGAGCCCGTCCAGTACGTCATCAACTTTGGCCCATGATCCGTCGTCTAGCTGCACCTTGTTGTATGCGCTAGCACCAGCCCGTAGCTCAGTCTTTGGTCTGAATATTTGGTGATACTTTGCTCGTGACCGATCCTTGCCATACCAAAGAATGTAATCGGCCGTTCCAGCTAGGAAGTCTGTGGTTTGCCCGGCGGTCGTCCTGAAACTGATTTGGTTGATGAAGTTTTCGGTTCCGAAGACCTCGTCGAGCAGCACCCGAACGAGATGCACGTTGGCATCGCCAATCTGCACGAAAACGCTCCCGGAATCGGCGAGCAGGTCGCGGGCAACGATCAACCGATCGCGCAAGTAGGACAGGTAGGAGTGGATTCCGAGTTCCCATGTGTCTCGGAAGGCTTTGATTTGTTCGGCCTCTCTGACGGCGTCTTCGACCTTGCCGTCTTTCACGTCTCGGCTCTTGGTGGACACTTGCCAGTTGGAGCCGAATTTGATGCCGTAGGGTGGGTCGATGTAGATCATTTGGACTTGTCCGCGCAGTGCTTCGCGTTCGGCTAGTGACGCCATGACTTGGAGGCTGTCGCCTAGGATCATGCGGTTGGACCAGTTGGCGTGGTGGCGGTAGAAGTCGATGGAGTCGAGCACGTCCAGCCCATCGAAATCGTCGAACAGGGTGGCTTCCGGTTCGGGTTGCCCGGCCTGGGAGGTTTTGCGCAGGTTCTCGATCAGGACGCGGGGGTCGATTTTCTCTTGGATGTAGATGGGTGGCGCGTCTGTAGCCAGTTGGGTTGGGTCGCCTTTGAATTTGTCGCGCCACACCAGTTGCGGGTCCAGGCTTGGGTCGCGTTGGTAGACGACTTGCGGGATGGCCGGGTCGGTGGGCATGAAGTCTTGCGCGTCGGCGGTGGGGATGTTGATCCGCTTGTTCTGGTGGATGGTGGCCTCGACCGGGGTTGGGCCTTTGGGCCCACTAACGCGTGCCATAGTTGGCCTCTTTCTCCTGATAGTCGAGCAGGTCGGGGTCGCCGATGATCGGCTCGTCGTTGTACAGCGACTGGATGGCCTCAATGAGGCGGTCACCGAAAGTTTCGGGGTTGGTCAGTTCGATGTAGCCCCACCTGCCGAAGAGCCCAAGGTTGTTGACGGCGGCGCACCACGAGTCGCGGGCTGTGGTGGCTTTGATGTGGGTGGGGCCGGGCGCGTATGCGTTCTTCTGGCTGCCGGAAACCTCCACGACCAATGTCCGTGCAACGTCACCGTCGCGCTGGGCGAGCCGAAGCAAGAAGTCTGGCACGTACGAGTGGGAACGGCCTTGGTGGACGTACGGGATTGACAGGCCGAGGTGGTCGTTCTTCGCATACGAGACGATCACACCTTGCCCGGCGAGTCGTTCGCATTCTTTGGCGAGGCGTTCTTCCCAGGTGTTGCCTTTCGGCCCGTCGAGCACGACGTGGGAAACTTGGGAGTGTTCGGCGGTGATGACGGCTTTGCGGGTCCAAAAGTCGACGTCGGCGGTGGTGCCGACCGGGTCGAAGGCGCGCATGACGGCGCGGAGCCGGGCACGCCGGTTGCCTTCCTGGCGGGCCAGGTGCTCGAAAATGTAGTCGGCCAGGCTGGCCTGCACTTGTGCGAGGCGCAGTTCGGATGAGTCGTGGCCTGGCGCGTAGTCGACATGGTTGATAGCGAACCTGGTGCACAGCCTGGCCAGGGTTGGGAACAGCCACGGGCGATGATCGCCGTCTTGGGTGCCGTCGGTGGACAAGTGCTGGTCGACGAGGCGTTTGGCCAGTTGGAAGCCAAGTTGTTGTGGGCGGATGGGTCTGTCGTCGCCGGTGTCCATCTCGGTGACGCCTACCACACCGGTGGTTTCGGTGTGGCGGGGCACGTTTGTGCCGTCGACCTTGAACGGCTGGATCAAGGAGTCGTCTTCCAGGAACGGTTGCGGGTCGGGGATCTCGAAACGGTAGCCAGTCAGGCGCGGGAAGCGAATCTCAAGATGCTCACGGCCTTCGACAGCTTGGACATGCTCGGCGGGCACAGTCGGCAAGGATGGCGGGGTTTTACCACTGGTCGGTATGAACGCGAACGGGATGCCATAAATGTTGGCGTACTCCGGCTCCAGGCGGCCCTCGTCGTTGATCGCCCAGGATCGGCGGCGCAAGCCGCGTCCGACGACTTGCTCGCACAACAACTGCGAGCCGAACGCCCGGATGCCGAGGATATGGGTGACGGTGTTGGCGTCCCAACCTTCGGTCAGCATCGCCACCGACACGACGCAGCGCACGTCAGCGCCGAGCTTGTCACGTTTGCCGACGGTGTTCATGACCTCGCGCAGGATGTCCTTCTCCGTCAACGCGTCGGCGTCCGCACCAGGATTTGCCCGGCGATATTCGGCGCGGAACGCGGCGATCTCCGGTCCGGCTGCTTCCATGAAGTCCTTGCTCAACGCGTCCGAGGAATCCAACTGCGCCGAGTCGATCAGGATCGTCGCCGGCTTCGCCGACGGCACCCCGTCAGGGGCGTTGCTGAACAACGCTAGGTTGCCGCTGCCGTGGCGGGTGGTGCCGTCGTCCAGCTCGACTTCGGCCCCGGCGATCCACTCGTACACCAGCTTGGACACGACCGTGTTGGGCGCCACGATGATCATCACCGGCGGCGTCTCACCCAACGCTGCCAGGTGTTCGTCCCAGTTCTGGTAAGAGCGCTGATAGCTGCGGTATAACGATTCGAGCGCGCCTTGCAGCTCGCCGGGCATCGTCCAGCCCTTCGCCATATCGGCGTTACGCCGTTTCGGCAGCTTCGGGCCGATGAACTCCCACAACGACCGGTAAGTGACCCGATCATCGTCGGTGGCGTCGTCGTCGACGGGGATGCGCGGGACCTTCACGATGCCCGACTCGATGGCGTCCATCAACGAGAAGTCGGAGATCGTCCACGGGAAAATGTAGCCCTCCGGATAGCCTGACCCGGAGATGAAGAATGGCGTCGCCGACATGTCGTAGACAGCCTTGATGCCGACCCGTTTGGCGACCCACGTCAATCCGGTGAACCAGACCCCGGCTTCCTTGTTGGCGTCTTCGTCTTCTTTGCTGCGTTTGCCGGTGGTGTCCGGGTTGTAGCGGTAGCAGTGGTGGGCCTCATCGTTGAGGACGACGATCTCCGATTCGCGGGTCTTCGCGTTGCCGATCGAGAAGCTGCGCAGCACCCGGGAGACGACCGCGTCCGGGGTTTCCTTGAACGGGTCGTCTGCTTTCGACGGACGTCCGCCCAGCAAAATGTCGCGGGTGGTTTTCGCCACCCCTTTGATCTCTTTTGCGTCGCCTTGCAGGAACGTGTGATAGTTCGTGACGATGATCTGTGCCTGCCGTAAATGTCCCTCGTATTGGGCGGGCACCAGGTCGCGTTCGTCGAAATAGTTGCCAGGGCTGCCCGGCGTCAACACGCGCAGACGGTCGCGGATAGTGATCGACGGTGTCACTACCAGGAAGCGTTTGGCGAACCTGGTGTCGCGGGGGCTGGCGACCTTGTTGATGGTCTGCCAGGCGATCAACATCGCCATCACCACCGTCTTGCCGGTGCCCGTGGCCATCTTCAACCCGTGGCGCGGCAGCCCGGCGTTGTACTGTTCATTCGCGTCAGCCATCGCCTTCTGCCAGGCGGGCGAGAACCCGTCACGGCCCGCCGCCTCCGCCAGATAGATCGCCGTCTCTGCTGACTCGCGTTGGCAAAACAGCACGCGGTTGTCGCGGTGCGGATCGGCCCAATACTCCAACAAGTTTCGGGTCACCGGCGTCACATGCGGGTAGCGGTGCAGCCGCCACAACTCGACCGCCCGGCGAAGATCGTTGATCAGTTCGTTGGTCTCACGGCGGTCACCGGTGACGTCGAAGTCCAGCTCGTCCTGGACGCTCGCCGCGACTCCACGGGTCTTCTTCGCCTGGGCGATAGGCACATACGACTCGGAGCGCCGCCTACCCTCCCGGATCTCGCCGGTCGGGCCTTTCGCGCCGATGACGAAATGCCGCTCCGGCGGGTCGTAAGGGCCATTGAGGATAGGGTTAGCCAACGCGGCGGTCATGTCACTGGCGCTCATCAGTCCTCCTGGCTCGTGTTGGTTGAAGCCACAGATAAAACCCTAGCGGCCATCACCGACAAATCTTCCTGGCAACGAACTGAATCGCCTTGAGCCAGTCAAGGGTTGAGGCGGTTGCGCGTCGCCACGGTCAATTATCCCGCAGAACGGGCGCCCACCCGGCACCATAGTGCCACAAATGATGTGGTGTCTCGCGGTCAAGCAGTGGGTGGGATTGTCCGTCCCGGGATCCGTGGCTGACGCGCCCAGAGAGCATGCTGGATGAGCACCACCGATTGAAGGGAGCGATCATGACAACTCAACCGTTAGACACGTTTGGGGCACCCGACCAGTCCCATCCACAGTTCCTGAACCCACAGATCGACCCTCTCATGAGCCCGGCGCTCAATCCGCAGGCAAACCCCATGTTGAAGCCCAAGGCCAATCCGTTGCTGAACCACTGGGGCAATCCGGAAGACCTCGGCATCAGACGTCGTTTCGCCCGTCTACTGGACCAAGCGGATTCCCGGTATCCGCGCAGCACGCCGGTCGAAGGTTACCGTCGCTTCGCAGCCTAGGCTAGCGTCTAGGTGGACCAGCAGCACATCAGGCAGATCAATACCCAACGAACGACTCGATTGTATAGCCCGCCGTATATCGTCCGAACACTGGAACACCAACGACGGCGTGTCCAGCAAACCCTGAATAACATCAAGCAACCGCTCGCGAGCGATTCGATAGTGATGTTCCAGTACCCACCACGTTTCGACCAACGCCACAAGGCTGACATGGCCCGGCTCGTCGGCCGTCCAGGACGCCATCAACTTACGCGCCTGCTCGGCCTGGGTCGGCTCGTCATTCGTAAGGAACCGAATCAAGACGTTCGAGTCGACCCCGATCATGAAAGACCTGCCTCGGTCACGGCTTCACCAATAACGTCATCTATCTCTTCGACCGACAGCGGGGCAGCATCGCTGTGCAGCACGCCAAAGAAGTCGTCCAAGCTCCTTTTCCGTGGGGCGAGCAGTAGTTGGGACGCGTCGCTTTCCCAAAAATCAAGTTGATCGCCCGGCTGCAGATGCATCCGAACTCGCAACTCAGCGGGGATCGTGATCTGCCCCTTGCTGGTGAGTGTGGCCGTCGGCATATGTTCCTCCTTACGAAACTGTAATTATCTTACATTACCGTAAGGCACATGCTCAATTCCCAGTTCCGACGGCGTCGTTGAGTGATCGCGAGTGAGCGGTGTTGGCTGCACATGGCAGATCCTGCGACTTCGCGGGATGACAGAGTCAGGGTGTCCGCAGGATGACGGGCTGTAGCGCCTATGCTTGTGACGTGAGCAATGAACCACTTGTTACCTTGCGCGGCATGAGCGCCGCCTATGGCAAAACCGAGGTGCTGCACGACATTGACCTCGAGCTTCCGCCCGGGCGCATCACCGGGCTGGTAGGGCCGTCCGGGCATGGCAAAACCACGCTGGTCAGCGTCATCGTCGGAGCCCTTCGCGCCAAGTCGGGCACCGTCACCGTCCTTGGTGAGCCCGCGCCGCCCCGTCGCATCAAGTCGTCCATCGGCTTCATGCCGCAATCCGAGGCCCTGTACGCCGACCTTACCGGCGACGAAAACCTGCGTTTCTTCGGCGCCCTGTATGGCATGACGGCGGCCCAGATGGCTGACCGCATCCCCACAGTACTGAAGCAGGTCTCGTTGCCGCAGCAAGGCGGCAAAGTCGTCTCCGAATACTCCGGCGGCATGCAGCGCCGCCTAAGCCTGGCAGTCGCGTTGCTGCACGAACCGCGCCTGCTGGTGCTCGACGAACCGACCGTCGGCCTTGACCCTGCCCACCGGGTAGCCCTGTGGGCGACGTTCCGTCAGCTTGCCGACGACGGCGCCACCTTCCTGGTCACCACCCACGTCATGGACGAGGCCGCCAACTGCGACACCGTCGTCCTGATCCACGACGGACGGGTGCTCGCCACCGGATCGCCCGACCAGCTCGTCAAGGACGCTGACGCCGACAACCTGGAGGCAGCCTTTCTCAAACTCGAGGCCGCGCAGACTACGAAGGAGAACGGCAATGCATAACGCGATGGCGCTGGCCAAGCGCATCCTTCAACAATTCCGCCACGACCCCCGCACCATTGCGATGTTGATCGTCGCACCCGTGTTCATCATGTGGCTGCTCTCGATCATCTTGGGCTCCCCCGGTTTTAAGCCGACCATTGCGACAATCGGCCTTCCCGACCAGATGGCGCAGGCACTGGAGAACAACGCCACGGTCGTCCAGGTCGACCCAGGTTCGAGCACGGACCCGGCCGACGTTTTGGCCGACCGCAGCATCGACGCGGTGGTGGCGCTCGACGGCACGACATTGCAAGTGACCGTTGAGGGCAGCAACGCCACCCACAATCGGGCATCCATTGCGGCCGTCCAACAGGCTCTGGCCACAATGACGCAAGGTGCACAACCGGGCGGTCAGCAAGGTGCTCCACAGGCCACGGTTGACATCAGCTACCTACACGGCTCGTCCGCCTGGAGCAGTTTCGACTTCTTTGGTCCGATATTCATCGGCGTCTTTGTCTTCATGTTCGTGTTCATTACCTCAGGCATGTCGCTGGTTACAGAGCGCACCGGCGGCACAATGGAGCGCCTGCTCGTCAGTCCCATAAAAGCCTGGCAACTTGTCGCCGGCTACTGCATCGGCTTCGGGGTAGCTGCAGCCATCCAATCTGTGCTCGTTCTGGCGGCCAGTATCTTGCTTCTGAAGTTCCCCAATGAGGGCCAAACTTGGCTGGTCGTCGTCATCACGTTCTCGATGGCGCTGGTCTCAATGGCCCTGGGGTTGCTAGTATCAGCCCTAGCCAAGACGGCATTCCAGGTCATCCAGTTGATGATCCTGCTGCTGGTGCCGCAAATCTTGGTTTCCGGTATCTTCGACCTGTCCACCGCACCGCGCTGGATGCAGATCCTTTCCCAGTGCTTCCCGATCACCCACGGTGCTAACGCGCTGCGTGGCGTCATGCTGCGCGGCGACAGCTTCAGCGGTATCGCACTTGACCTCGGTATCGTCTGGGCGTTCTTCGTCGTCTTGTTTGGCTTGGCGACGCTAAGTTTCGCCAAACGCCAAACACGTTAATAACGCTGCGTAAAACCCGCTATTCGGGCAACAGTCTGACACCTTCGCGAACCAGCAAACGGGCCTTCAGGTCGAGACCATATAGGTACCCGCCGAGATCACCGTCCGCCCGCACCACGCGGTGGCACGGCAAGAAAAGTGCGGTTGGGTTGCGGGCGCAGGCCGTCGCCGCTGCCCGCGCGGCTGCCGCGTTGCCAGCCCGCAGAGCCAGTTCCGAATAGGTGATGGTATGCCCGCGTGGCACGCTACGCAGTTGCCGTCGGCAATCGGCGTGGAAAGACTCCTCAGGGTACGCGACGGGCACCGCCAACATCGGGCCGAAGTACCCGGCATAGTAGGCGTCAAGGGCAATCGTCGCCTGGCGCATAGCGTGGCCGGTTTGGTCGCTGGTCAGCTTCGTGGGACGATGCTTTGGATCGATCAGTTTGACGAGTTGACTGGCATCGGAAGTCCAACCCGAAGCCAGTACAAGATCATCAGCGATCACAGTGAACGGGCCATCGGGCGTCTCAACGGTGTTGACGGCGGCGGTGCGCATATTTCCCTCCATCTATGGGGGACGATAATACTTAACGAATACTAGGCTACGTCATATGTCCACATATCGTGTTAGGCCACCCGCTGTTGCGGGCATGTTCTACCCAGGTGATCCTTCAGCGCTGTCCGCTATGGTTGACGGTTTCTTGGCCGACGTGCCAGGCGGCGACGCTCCTCCGCCACCGGCTATCCAAGTTCCGCATGCCGGGTATGTCTATTCGGGTTCGACTGCGGCGCTTGGATTCGCTGCCTGGCGAGGCGCCGCCATAGAACACGTCGTCATAGTCGGTCCGACGCACCGCGTTGGCGTACGGGCACTCGCACTGCCGGACGCCGACGCCATGGCCACACCGCTGGGGGACGTACCGATTTGGCAGGCAGGCGTTGATATCGTCACCAAATCGCCGCATGTGGTCGCCAGTGCGGCCGTCCATGCCCAGGAACACTCACTAGAGGTGCAATTGCCTTTCTTGCAGCGCCTTTTGCCTAACGCCGACGTGCTACCACTGGCGGCCGGCTGGGTGACGCCCGAGCAGGCCACCGAGGTGCTTGAGCTGTTTTGGGGAACGCCGAGGATGGGTATCGTCATCAGTTCGGATCTGTCGCATTACCACCGCTACGACGAAGCCCGGGCCATTGATTCAGCAACCATCGATGACATCCTCGCATTGCGCCCGGTCGATCATGACCAGGCCTGCGGCGCAACGGGCTTGGACGCCATGATGCTGCTGGCGACGCGTCACGGGTTAACACCACGGCTACTAGGTGCCTGCAACTCCGGCGACACGGCAGGCGACAAGCGTCAAGTTGTTGGTTATTGCTCCTTCGCTTTTGATGGGGTGATCGCATGACTGACTTCCCAAACGATGCAGGCCGGATCTTGACGGGCCTTGCTCGGGCATCAATCGCCCAGGCTTTGGAGTTGCCCTTTGAGGTGCCGACGGGCGCAAATGATTCTTGGCTAGACGCGCCGGGTGCGGCCTTCGTAACACTGACGCAAGACGGCCAGTTGCGCGGTTGCATTGGCTCGCTGATGGCGCACCGTCCCCTGCGCGACGACGTCACCAACAACGCCCAAGCAGCCGCCTTTGACGACCCCCGTTTCATGCCGCTACGGACGGCCGAGGTGGCCTACACGCGCATTGAGGTTTCTGTGCTGTCGGCCCCAGTACCGATGCCCTTCACGTCACGTCAGGATGCCCTAGCCCGACTGCGCCCAGGCATTGACGGCGTGATACTCAGCGCTGGGCGGCGTCGGGCCACATTCCTGCCGCAGGTTTGGGACGAACTTCCCGAGCCGGAGGTGTTCATCGCCCACCTCTTCCACAAGGCTGGTCTACCGCCAACCTATTGGGGCGACCACGTCGCGATCAGCCGTTATACCGTCACGGCTTTCCTTGAGGACGAGCCGACGTGACCGCCTTTGCGTCCGACTACCGGCCGACCGGATACTGGCATTTAGGTGACGACGGGCGGATCGTTTGCGACCTGTGCCCTCGTCACTGCGCGTTGCGCGACGGCCAGGCCGGGTTTTGCTTCGTCCGTCGCAACGTCGGCGAGCGTTTGGAGTTGACGACCTATGGACGCTCGTCCGGGTTTGCCGTCGACCCAATCGAAAAGAAGCCGCTGTATCACGTCTTGCCCGGGGCCGACGTACTCAGTTTTGGGACAGCCGGATGCAGCTTGGCCTGCCGGTTCTGCCAGAACTGGGAGATCTCGACGGCCAAAGAGTTCGACGTGCTAGCCGTCGATGCCTCGCCTGAGGCTATTGCCGCCACGGCACAGCGTCGGGGATGCCAGGGGGTGGCCTACACCTACAATGATCCGACCATCTTCGCCGAGTACGCTATCGACACCGCCCGGGCCGTACGGGCCAAAGGGCTGCTCAACATCGCCGTGACGGCCGGCTACATTGAACCATCCCCGCGTGTCGACTTTTTCGAGTTCATGGACAGCGCCAACGTTGACTTGAAATCCATCCGGCCCGACTTCTATCGTCGCGTCGTCAATGGGCATCTGGAGCCTGTGCAGGACACCCTGCGCTACCTGGTGCACGAGACAGATGTTTGGGTAGAGGTGACGAACCTGGTAATCCCAGGCCTGAACGACACGCCAGCCGGACTGCACGATCTTGCGGCTTGGATTGTTTCGGAGCTTGGCCCAGACATCCCCCTACATCTGAGCGCCTTCCACCCGTCCCACCGGATGCTGGACGCGCCCCGTACTCCCCTGTCGACGCTGCGCCAGGCCCGTCAGATCGCCATTGGTGAGGGGTTACACTTCGTCTACACGGGAAATGTCGCCGACGAAAACGGCTCGACGACCCGGTGCCCTGGGTGCAGTGCGACGCTTGTTGTGCGGGCGGGCTACACCGTCGCCAAATACACAATCAAGGACAGCCACTGTCCTGATTGCGGAATGGCCATCCCCGGCCGATGGCAGTGAGCACCCCACCTAGACGTAGGCCAGGTCGCCGGACTCGTGGTGGACTAGGCGACGGGCGTGGTCGTGGCGCTCTTGCCAGGCGTTGATGGCTTTGGCGACTTCGGCCACCGCTGTTGGCACCACCGACAAACCGACGACCACCAGCCAATACTCCCAGCCGAGCGGTACCACGCCGAAGATGGCGCCGAACGGTGGTACCAGCGGCATTAGCGCAAACAACGCCACCATCGCCCAGGCGGCCCAGAACAACGGCCAGTTGTTGCTAACCGGGTGACGGAACACCGACCGGCGGCTGCGCACCGTGAAGATGCGCACGATGCTGGTGAAGCCGACAACCAGAAATGCCATCGTCTGGGCAACGGCCAGCGAGGGCGCGCCGCTGCCCACAGTAACCCGCAAGCCGATAAAAAAGGCAGCCAGCCCGACCGCCGAAAACGCGATAGTGTCTTGAATCAGACTGTGTAGCACGCCGTCGCCAAAGAACGTCTCCGTCCGTCCGATCGGCCGACGCGCCATGATGTGCTTGTCACTGGGCTCCCGAGCCAACCGTAAACCGGGTATTCCATCACCAACCACGTTGATCAACAGCAGCATGATTGGCGTCAGCGGTTTGCCCCAGCCCATGATCGTGGCCGTCAGCATGATGACGATCTCCGACAGGTTGGCCACCAGCAGGAAGTCGATAGTCTTGCGGATGTTTGAGAAGACGGTCCGCCCCTCACGGATGGCGGCAACGATGGTTGAGAAGTTGTCGTCCGTCAAAACAATGTCGGCGGCACTCTTGGCCACCTCGGTGCCAGCGATGCCCATTGCCACACCCACATCAGCCGCCTTCAACGCTGGCGCGTCGTTGACTCCGTCGCCGGTCATCGAGACCACCTCGCCATGCTCCTGCCAAGCTTCGACGATGCGGATTTTGTCCTCGGGTGAAACTCGGGCATAGACGGCATTTTCCATCACGCCAGCGATCAGATCACGGTCGCTCATTGCCGCCAGATCCTGGCCCGTGACGACCACCCCGTCCTCACCCATCAGTCCTAGCTGACGGGCGATTGCCCCAGCGGTGGCAGCATGGTCACCGGTGATCATGATGGTTCGCACACCGGCCCGCCGGGCGATCGCAATCGCCTCTTTTGCCTCAGGCCGCGGCGGGTCGATCAGCCCGACGATGCCTACGAAATCGAGGTCACGCTCAAGCTTCGTCAGGTCGTCCGGCAACTTGGCTACCATCTTCGACCCCAGCGCGATGACGCGAAGCGCGTCATGCCCGAACTCGTCATGCATCTGCTGGCGCATCCGTGTCGTCGCAGCGTCTGCCCGTTTGAAGGGCAGCCGATCGAAGGCCCCTTTGGTCAGCACCAGATAGCGGCCGTCTGGCTGCGCGTGCACAGTCGTCATCATCTTGCGAGCGGACGAGAAGGCCACCTCGCCGACGCGCGGGTTGGACGCGGCCAACCTTGCTGGGTCGCCGTCCAAGCCGAGCATCAAGCGCATGATCGCCGTTTCCGTGGCGTCGCCGACAATGCGGGCCGTGCCATCCTCGCCCGCCTCAACTGAAGCGTTACTGGCCAGCACCAGGTACTTCACCAGTCCCCACTGATCGCGCGTCAACTGATCGTCAACTGAAACCGGGCCGGAACCAGGCACCCACATCCGTTGGATGGCCATGCGGTTCTGCGTCAGGGTGCCCGTCTTGTCGGAGCAGATGACAGAGGTGTTGCCCAGCGTCTCGACCGCAGGCAACTTGCGCACCAAGGCGTTGCGCGCCACCATCTGGCGTACACCGTTGGTCAGCGACAATGTGGCAATCAACTGCAACGTCTCGGGCACTGACGCTACCGCCAGCGACACCGCCGCCAAGGCCATTAGCCAGAAATCGTCGCCCTGACGCACGCCGATGCCAAGGAACACGGCCGCCGACACGATAGCCACCACGGACATCGTCTGGCTGACTCGGTTGAGCCGCTTCTGCAGCGGTGTCTGCAGCTTTTGGACGTCGTTGAGGTAGCCCGCAATCTTGCCCATCTGCGTGTTCATGCCCGTGGCGACGACAACAGCTTGGGCGTTGCCCGCCGTCACCAGACAGCCCGAAAACACCATGTTCGCTTGGTCGCCGATGCCAGCCGCTTTTTCCAAACAAGCGGAAGCGTCTTTCTCGGACGGCTCTGATTCACCCGTCAAGGACGACTCGTCAATAGCCAAATCTGTCGACTCAATGAGCCGGGCATCGGCCGCCACCAAGTCGCCCGTCTTTAGTAGTAAAACATCGCCTGGTACTACGTCAGCGGTTGCCACTTCCACGCGAGAGCCGTCTCTCAAAACGACACAACCCGGGCTATTGAGGCTTTGCAGGGCCGCCAGTGCCTTCTCCGCGCCACGCTCTTGCGAGACGGCCAGGGCAACGTTCATGACGACAATCGCGCCGATGACGATCGGCTCAATGTAACCGTGTCCCTCGCGTATCGCCAAGGCCAACGACAACCCAAAGGCGATAACCAAAATAACATTGGCAACATCGCGGAACTGATGAAGCACCATCAGTGCCAGGGAGTCGGCTTTCTTTACTGTGTAGGCGTTGGCGCCATATTCGGCGCGTCGCCGAACCACCTCATCATCGCTTAGACCGATCGTCGGGTCGACGGCGAGCATCTCTAACGCAGTGGTGGCCGATTTGTCATGCCAGGTGTCCATGCCATCTCCCTAATGTGCACTATCCCAGGTCTTGCGCCGCCTCCGCCACCTTCTGCTGCGCAATGGTGATCTGAGCCTGGTATGTGGCAAGATCGCCATTCTTGAGCGCCTCATCGGCCGCAGCGAAGGCCGTCTGGGCATCCGCCAGGGCTTGCTGGGCTGCTGCCATCCCACCCGCGGGTGGGCTCGTGGGGGTCGGCGTGGTGGGTGGTTGCGACGGATTGCTCGTATCCGGTGGCGGATTAGTGGTTGATGGGTTTTCGCCCGTGTTGGCGCCGGCGTTGCCCTGGAACACCGAATCCAGCGCCTGCTGCAACGTGTCACCGATGCCGATTTGATCGCCGAAACGCACCGCCACGAACCGCAATAGCGGGTAGCTTGTCGCCTGATTACCGACGGTGTAGATCGGCATAACATAGATCAGACCGCCACCCAGCGGCAGCGTCAGCAAGTTACCGAACACCGGCGAAGCGTTCTGACGGGTGTAGGGCAGCAGCTTTTCCGTGACACCTTGATCGGTAGAGATGGCGTTGAAGGTCTGCGCCGGACCGGCAATCTGCTGGCTGTCGGATAACTTCAGAACACGCAGCTGGCCATATTGAGGGCTGCGGGCATCGGCCACCACCGATAAGTAGGCCCCCAAATTGGCCCGCCCGTTCGGCACATACACAGCCGTCTGCGAGAACACCGGCGAGTCGTCGCCTGGCCATTTGATCGACAGGTAGTAGGCCGGTTCCTGGCCCTGCGAGGTGCGCGGGTCGGACGGAATCTGCCACAAGTCGGATTGCTGATACCAGGTGTTCGGGTCGGTGATGTGGTAGCGAGCCAATATCGCCCGCTGCGTATTGAACAAGTCCTCCGGGTAACGCAGGTGTGCCATCAGATCGGCCGATATTGCCGACTTTGGCTGAACGATGCCTGGGTAGGTCTTCATCCACGTCTGCAATATCGGGTCGGTGTCGTCCCAGGCATACAGGGTTACCGTGCCGTCGTAAGCATCAACCGTCGCCTTGACAGAGTTGCGCACATAATTGACTGTCACCGCCGAATCTCCGCTGCCCAGGGTGCTGTCCTGTGAATTCGGGTAGCGATCTGTCGCCGTGTAGGCGTCGACGATCCACGTTAGGCGTCCATCAACGATGGCCGGGTACGGGTCAGAGTCAATCGTCAACCACGGAGCGATCTTCTGCACCCGCTCGGTTGGCGTGCGATCGTAGAGAATCTTTGAATCAACGTTGACGCGGTCAGACAACAGCAAGTTGATGTCACCGTACTTCAATGTGAACAACGTCCGGCGCCACAAGTTGCCTATCGGCACGCCACCAGTTCCGTCATAGGTACTGCGGGTCTCGGGCTGCCCCGTCCCGCCGCCCGGGGTGTCGAGTTCGACTGGATCGCTGCCCGCTGGCGCGCCAACGATGGCATAGGTTGTGCTGCGTTCGCCGAAGTAGATGCGCGATTGCGTCTCGCCGAGTGAGCCTGTGGGCGGGATGTCGCCTTCCAGCCAGACCGGCTCCCCTGTCGCCTGGCGTTGGTTGCCATAGGCGGCCACCATGCCGAAGCCGTGTGTGAATACGGTGTGAACGTTGTTCCAAGACTGATCGGGCATGCCCGATTGGTCGAGCTCTCGGGCCGCAACGATGACGTCCGTCGTCTGGCCGTTCAAATCGTAACGGTCGACGTCCAAGATGGATGGGAACGAGTAATAGCCGCGCACCTGTTGAAGTTGCTCGAAGGTCGGCGGTACAACATACGGGTCGATCAAACGGATGCCCGGCAGTGCCTCGGCATCCGACTTGAGCTGGCCGGCCGAGGTTGTTGTCTGGGCTGAATAGTCGGTGATTTCGGTGTTCTCAATGCCATATGCGTCTCGCGTGGCCGATATGTTGTTTGCGATGTATGGCGCCTGCACGATCGGTTCGTCCGGGGTGACGGAAATGCGCTGGACCACCGCCGGATAGACGCCCGACACGACAATCGATGATACGACCATCAAGATCAGCGAGGTGATGGATAACAGCCACCGCTGGATCTTGACATTGACGACGAAAACCGCCGCGCAGATGAAGGCGATGATCGCCACCACTAGGCGTGCTATCAGCCGCGCATGCGCCTCGGTATAGCCGATACCGGTGAAAAGGCCGTTGTTACCGAAAACATAGGCATAGCGATCGAGCAAGCACATCCAGCCATAGTCGGCCACCGCCAAGGCGATGATCACCGACAGGTGCATCCGGGCCTTGTCATTAAAGGGGTTCGACACCTTGACCTCAGGTGTGACCACGCCGTCATGTTGAGTGGCCCGCACACTGACCGGTGAACCTTGCGCCGTCATCAAGTAGTACATCCCCTGAATGAGACCGGTGAGAACTAGCACCGCCATCGTCGCGCCAGCGACCATTTGCCACCACGGCAAGGAGTAGACGAAGAACGAGACGTCCTTTCCAAAGGTTGGATCGACGGTGCCGAAGGGCACCTGATTGATCCAGCCCAGCGCTGTGTCAACGGACGACCGGGCGACCCAGCCGGTGCCGACGCCTATCACTACCGCCGGCAATGCCACCACCAGCCAGCGCGGGACCTGCACGCCCATGATGGGCAGTTTGCCCGGTTCGCCACGCACGCCCACCAGCATGCTAGCTGTTACGACAGCCCCACTGATAAGGCCGAATGCCACGAAAAGCAGAACACCCGTGACAAGACGCGTCCAGTACACACGCGAGGCCGCAACACTGTCGTACCAATACGCTTCGGTCAGTATGTTGACAGCCAACGACATCGCAATCACTAGGACAACCACCACGGCGAGCACCGGGAGTACCCAGCGTCGCGAATGGTGGTGCGAGGTTCGGGTTTCAGCCATCATTCGACCTTTCTCAAGTCTGACAAGTCGGTATTGAAGTGCCGCCAGTCGCCAGTGTGCGAAGGCTGTCGACGGCCTGTTCCAACGAACTGACAGCGACCACTGTTATCCCAGTGTTGAGACTGACAGTGGCACAACTACCAGCCGGAAGCAAAAAAACTGTCGCCCCGGCAGCTAGTGCGGCCTGGAGGCGCTGATTGGTGCCAGCAACGCCAGAAACGACGCCGTTGGCGTCCACCATACCAGCGCCTGCCACCGTCAGGCTGCCCAGGAGCGGCCCGGGCGTCAGCAGATCGTACAGGGCCACCGCCAACAACAACCCAGACCCGGCCGACACTGGCGCGTTGTTCACCACCACAGGGTCGAGGAGGAAGGAGTCGGTCATTGTTACACCGAGCGATGGAGTTTGTTGGTCCGAGCTCGACGCTTGCGCTACGACGTCGATCTGCGAGTCCAGTGTCTGTCCGCCACGAGTCACGGTCAACTGGATCGTGTCGCCGACAGAGTGTGTTGCCACCGCTTGGTTGAACTCGGCGACACTTGTCACCTTCGTCGCGAAAACGGCGGTAATGACGTCATCGGGCTCCAAAAAACCGGCACTCGGGCCGGCGGCGGCAACCGAGACCACCCGGGCAGCCCGTGTGGTGGGCAAGCCAGCCAGCCGCAATGCGGCGGCCTCTGCCGACCGCTGTGGTTCTGCGGGCTGTTCACCGATCACCACCTGCGAAATCGGCTGGCCTGACGGGTAACTGACGGCTTGCGGCAGCACTGCTCTATCGGATGAGTAGAAAGCTGCCACAGCCTCGCTCAGCCTGACCGACGGTGGCGACACGGCGACGCTAGCAACCTCAAGATGGCCCGTCACCGGGTAGCTATCCACCCCTGTGATTGACACACCACCGGCGGCATAGAGATCAGTCACCTCACCTGCTGACCAGATAACGAACGGCACCTGCCATGACGCCACCGTGAAACCCAAGCCAACTGTGCATAAGGCCGCCACTGCCACTGTCCAACGCCGTCGACTGGCAGATCGGGCCTTCTTGGTGCGCATACCTGCCAGACTACCGTGTTCCCGACTTCGACGCCCGCGCGGCGGAACGTAGAGTTGAATAGAGCTTAAATGGCTACAGCAGCGAAAAGAGGTTGACGATGAGCAAGTCAGACGGCAACACCCCTGACGACCAAGACGACGACAACCTGCCAGACTTTTCTGACATGGCCGAGCAGATGCGTCAGTTCATGGGGCCCGACGGCGAACTGAGCCTGGACAAGCTGATGGGCGGCATGCGCGATGCCTTGAACCGCGTGCCTGGCGGCTTCAATTCGACATCTGGTCTTAACTGGAAAGCTACGGCTTCCGCTATCAATCGGTTAGTCAATGAGGCGGGCCCCGAACTGACATCGGCGCTGCTGTCTGGGGACGTGACGGATGCCTTCGGTCTGGCCAACCGCTGGCTCGATGAGGCCATGGCCTTTGATGGCGACACACTGCAGTTGGAGCTCTGGCCGAGAACCCGTTGGGTCGAGCGCACCACTGACCAATGGCGCTCAATGAGCGCGCCAATTGTCGCTTCCCTAGGCGACGCCCTGGTTTCCATGGCCACCGACAACGTGTCAGGAATGCCAGAACTGGCACCCATGGCCGAACTCATGGCACCCATGATGCGGGCAACAGCCGGAGAGTTTTACTCGACGCGGCTGGCTAAGACCATCGCCGACCTAGCATGTAGCACACTTTCTGGTACCGACGCCGCCCTGCCTTTGGTGGCAGCACCGATCGTCGCGCTGTTGCCAGGCAACATTGCTGCCTTCACAGCCGGGTTGTCAGCGCCCCAGACGGACGTGTCCGTGTACCTGATGGCCCGCGAATGCGCGCGTCAACGGCTGTTCGCCGCCACACCATGGCTCGGCCCGCAGATCATGGCGTTGATCGAACACTATGCGCGTGAGTTGACGATCGACGCTTCCGTGCTGCGAGACGGCTTTGACGTTGACTCCATGAGCACGATTACGCCGGAACGGTTGGCCGAGATCTCATCGCAGATCGAGGACCGATTGTTCCGTCCGGCAGCCACTCAAGAACAAAAAGCTATCTTGACCCGGCTGGAGACGCTGATCTGCCTGGTTGAAGGCTGGGTCGACCATGTCGTTGGCCAAGCGGCTGGCCCATGGCTCAAATCTGGCCCGGCTTTGGCCGAGACGCTGATCCGTCGCCGCGCAGCCGGTGGGCCGGCGGAGCGCGCGTTAACCAGCCTTCTCGGCATCACCTTGAGTTCACGGCGCGTCCGCGACGCCGCCAACCTTTGGGCTGCCGTCGAACACGACCGCGGTGTTAACGAACGTGACGCGTTGTGGAGCCATCCCGACATACTGCCTCAGGCTGAAGATCTAGACGACGTCATGGGGTTCGTCGCTCGCACCGGCGCCGGCGCACAGCCGGATGCCATGGACGAACAGTTGAACTGGCTGGTCGACCAATGGCGAAAGGACGACCAGAACTGAGAGTAGCTGAGTCTCAACTCTCGACATGACCCTATTTTGACGCAGGCCCGTCATCGGCGTAGCGTCTTATCCTGGCCCTCGGTGGTGCTGGACGCAGGGGAAGGCGATCCAATACTTCCGAGGGCCGTTTTGTGGGCTTTTCGTCCGACACGCCGCTTACGATGAGCTTTCCTACACAAACATGCGAGCGTCGTTAGCTAAAGTTCATTGCAGTATGGCCGCAACTTAGCGACGCGGCCCCCAAGCGAGAAGGAGTTTCAGCATGGCTGAAGAGACCTACGAAGGCGAGTTCTACTGCGTCAAGTGCAAGGCAAAGTGCACGGCCAGCGGTAATGTCGTCGTCAACGACAAAGGCACCCGCATGGCGAAGGCCAAGTGCCCCAACTGTGGCACAAATGTTGTGCGCATTCTTGGCAAGGCCTGATCTAGTAGTTGTTGTCCACGGACACGCCAAATGGGCGATGGGTATGCACACCCGTCGCCCATTTGCTTTTCTGTCGTTCGCTGTTGCCTCGGTGTTGTCGCAGTGTTGTGTGAGGTTGTCGCGTATTGCCGCCAGACGCCAGACTGACATCATGGACTTGAAGGCAGATCTAATTGACTTGGGCGATGGGCACTGGCGCCTTTTAAGCCCAACGGGCATGTGTTGCGACCTTGAGAATCCCTCCAACAAGTTGCTGGACGCGTTGCAGTGCCAGCACGCGCCGTTGCCGTCCAATTTCGAGACGGCGCTGACCATGAATGCCTGGCCGCTCGACCGTCCGTCGCTCGGCGATGTTTGGGTGATTGGTAGCGGGACGCTGGCCGCGGCCACTGCCCTAGCCCTGTCACAAGCGGACGCTTGGGTGTACATCAGCGCCCCCGATTGCGCACCACATTCGCTTGATCCGCTGGGTCGCCACGCCAGCGCCGCTGCAGCCATCAGATCCTTGGTGCTGGCGCAAAACCAGTCGGCAAAGCTGGAGTTGGCACCCCACTGGACATCAATCACACCCGAAACCACGGGCCTGGTCGTCATCGCAAGCCAGACAGTACAGCCGGACCGTGCCATCACAGATCACCTGGCCCGTCAAGGCGTGCCATATCTGGTGGTCAGGGCGCACCATGAGACGGCCATCGTCGGGCCTTTAGTAACTCACACGGGTGACGCCTGTTTGGCCTGCCTCGATTTGACGCAGGCGGACCACGACGAATGGTGGCCCACCAGCGTGCGCGCCCTTACAACCCGTCTCGCGAAGCCGACCCCGCTAGCGGCCAACTGGGCCGCCACCCAGGCCGCGTGTGAGGCCGTCTGGTTCTTGCGTGGGGACGGAATAACCTTAAGCGGTGCCACCGTCGAGTTGGACGGTATTGAGGCCGGCGTTGTCAATCGTCGCTGGCGTGCCCACCGAGACTGTGTTTGCCAGCATCAGCAACCATGGCTGGTCGCCGACGTGGCATTGGCAGCCTAAGAAACGGCGTTTGACCGATTCTGCTTGATGATGGACAGAACCTCGTCACCATAACGTTCCAGCTTGCTGGGGCCGATGCCGCTGATTTCTAGCAGCGACGCCCGGGTACCTGGCACCACCTCGGCCACCGCCATCAACGTCGCGTCGGAGAAAACGACGAAAGCCGGCACATCATCGGTACGGGCCCGCTGCAGGCGCCAGGCTTTCAGCGACTCGAGCAAAGCTTCATCGTATCGCGACGGGCAGGTCGAGTGGCGCCCGATCTTGATTTCCGCCCCAGCAAGTAATGCCTCACCGCAAACACGGCACTTCCGCAATTGCCGTTTGGGGCGGGGCTCGGTTCGGGTTCCGGTCCGTGCCGCCGGAGCGTCCAAAAATCGGCTTGGACGGCGCCTAGACCCGTCCCAGGATATTTGCAGCCATTGGCGCGCCCGCGTGACGCCCACATAGAGCAGACGGTTCTCCTCAGCCAGTTGGGCAGGCGTCGTTGCCAGCGCGTAGGGTAAAAGGCCCTCTTGGGCACCAACAATGGCCACCGCTTCGAACTCCAAACCTTTGGCAGAGTGCAACGTCGCCAAAACGACGCCATCACTGGTTGGGGCCTGTTGTTCGTCAGCCAGGCGCTCTACCTCTCGCACCGCCTGAACCACCGTCCAATCTTCAGGAAAACCGTTGATCAGTTGGGCTAGCGCCTGCCATGATTCCCAACGCTCGCGCTGACGTCCCTGCCCGTCCGGTGGGTTGGGCGTCCAGCCCAAACGCACCAAGGCGTCCCGCAAGCCGCTAGCAGGGCCGTCTGGCGTCGACGACGCGGCAGATCGCCATGTTGCCAGCGCAGCCCGAACTTCAGCCCTGTCGTAGAAGCGCTCGGAACCCCGGACAGTGTAAGGAATGGCAGCCTCAGCCAGCGCCGCTTCGAAGGGTACCGATTGCGAATTGACCCGATACAACACGGCCATGTCGTCCCATGCCAGGCCAGCTTCATGGCGTTCGCGCAGCCACGCGACGGCGGCGCTAACCTCATGCTCGCCGCCGTCACAAGCAAGCTGTGTGACAGGCGCCCCACCCTGGCGCTGAGGCAGCAGCTTGACGGCCGGAACCATGCCGCGAGAGCGCGCCGCCAAGGTGTTCGCAAAGTTGACGACGGTGGCAGCAGAGCGATAGTTGCGGACCAGCTGGAAGGCTTGTGCCCTTGGGAAGTCGCGAGCAAAACCTAGTAAGTATTTCGGGTCGGCGCCGGCGAAGGCGTGGATGGCCTGGGCTGGATCGCCGACGGCCACAATCTGATCGCTTTCACCCAACCAGGCTTTCAGCAATGCGTGTTGCAACGGCGAAACGTCTTGGTACTCATCGACGAACAGATACCGATAGGTGTCGCGCACCTGCTCTGCGACGGCCGGGTACTGCGTCACCAGCCCCAAGGTCGCGAGCAGGATGTCATCAAGGTCGATGACACCGGCACGGTGTTTGACGCGCTCGTAGGCCGCCAACACATCGGCCACTTGGCTGGCATTGACGCCACTGACGAGCCGCCCAGCGGCGTCGGCGGCGGCCTCATAGGCCTCGGGATTCACATTGCATGATTTCGCCCAACTCACCTCGCCAGTGAGGTCACGCAGACGGGCCGTATCACCGCCCACGCCCACCTGAGACGCCGCTTCGGCCACCATCGGCATGGAACGCTCAGTGATGGCGGGAAAGTCGGTGTGGGTGGCTTGTGGCCAGAAGTATTTGGCCTGGCGCAAGGCGGCCGAGTGAAAGGTGCGTGCTTGCACGCCATGCACCCTCAGCCCAGCCAATCGAGAGCGCATTTCGCCAGCCGCTTTGGTGGTGAATGTTAGGGCCAGAGTCTGTTGGGCAACCATCGCTTCGGTGGCCACGCCATACGCAATTCGGTGTGTCAAGGCCCGGGTTTTGCCAGTACCAGCCCCCGCGATGACCACCACTGGGCCGTCAACAGCCTGCGCGATGGCTGCCTGCTCAGGGTCGAGAGCAGCCAGAATCTCTTGCGCGTTAGCCATGACGACCACCCTACCGGGCGTCTCTGACAGTTTTTGTCGGCTGGCTAATCTATCGTTATTGGAGATGACGAACGCAGCCAGCCCTATCACCTGTTTCACATGGCAGGCGATACTCGATGCCGTGGCACGGTATTTCGAGGCAGCGAGCGACGCCTTTGTGACTGACACGTTGATTGTGCCGTCGGCCGGGCACGGCCGCTACATCGCCCAACATTTGGCATCCCAGGCACCCGCAGTCTGCGCAGGAATCCAGATGGTAACGCCGACGCAATTCGTGTCTAGTCTGCGCGACCAAGGTTCCGACGATCCTTGGCGGGGCACCTGGTTCGTCATGGCGATTGCCGACATCTTTGCCTCTGACGCGGAATTGGGCCGTGCAGCCGGCGCTACCGACGCCGTCTTCGATGCGGCCACCCGGCTAGCTGGGGTGTTCCGGGGCTACTGGCAACGTTGCCCGTCGATGCTGCTTAACTGGGAGACAGGCAACGACCTCAGCCCCGCTGGCACGTCGCTGCCCCACAATATGGCTTGGCAACCTGTGCTGTGGCGAAGTCTGGTTGCGAATCTAGCGCCGGCGCCGCACCCGGCCCGCGCGGTCTTGGACGCCGCCGCACTGGTCGCCGACCAACCAGGGCGTCACGGTGTCTTGCTGGTGACACCACCTGACCCGATTTATGAGCCAGTTATCAATGCCTTGGCGGCGGGTGGCGCACCGGTCTGGACATACCGGCCGGTCGCCGAGACAAGGCTTTCGCGCTACGACCCACGTTGGCCTGCAAAGGGGGTGGCCCAGCCACCACCGGGCAATGACGAGGCCACGCTGCTACACCAAGTACAAGGCGCCAGGGCAGCTGGACGACCACCTGATGGGCACCGCGCGGCGGACGGCAGCATCCAGATACACGCTAGCCATGGGCCTAGCCGCCAGGTCGAAGTGTTACGCGATGTCCTGTGTGCCGCCTTCGACGATTTGCCCGGCCTGGAACCGCGCGACGTGGTGGTGCTGACTACCGATCTGAATACCTACGGGCCGCTGATTGAGGCGGCTTTCGCTCCTGAGTCTGGGCATCCGGCTGCTGACTTGCGCGTCCAGGTAGCGGGCCAGCGCGACAACCTTTTTGTGGCCGGGCTGGTCGATAGCCTGCGGCTGGCGACATCCCGGGCAGCAATTGACGATCTTGCAGCCTGGTGCCACAACCCCCAGGTCAAGCGCCAGTTCGGCCTGGACGATGACGAGCGGCTGGGTGATTTGATGACCGGCGCGGCCATCACCTGGGGTATCGACCGAGCACACCGAAATGCCGCTGGGGTCGACGTAAGCGCTGGCACATGGCTCGACGGCGTGCAGCGCCTGACCTTGGCGCTGGCCAGCGCCACCCCAATCGGTGCCGCCGTGCCTGCCGCGGGCGTCCAATCGCAAGACGCCGAGCTTGCAGGCGCGCTGGCCGAGCTGGTGTCGCGGCTGCGTCGGGCACTCATGGAGGCAGCCACTCCGGGGCCGCTTCGCGAATGGTCCGCGCGGCTAACCCGCACCGCCGAAGAATTGTTTGCCGTCGGCTCCGACGACACCTGGATGCAGGAGGACGTCAATAGTGTGCTGGCCGGCTGGGGCCGGGACGCCTCATCAGTGCTGTTGACGTCTGCTGATGTGGCTGATCTCCTGAATCGTCGGCGAGTCACCGCTGGGCGCCCGACCTACGGCAATGGCGCGCTGCAGGTGCGTCAACTAGGTGAGTTGCAGGGCGTCGAGTTCCGCGTCGTTTGCCTGCTCGGGCTAGATGACGCGACATTCCCGGCACCGTTGATGATGCGAGCTGACGACTTGCTATTCGACCTTCCGGCTGGTGTGGACGTTGGAGATGACAACAGGCGACGCAGCCGTGTCGCATTTCGCGATGCCCTGTTGGCCGCCACCGATAAGTTCATTGTGGTGACACGCGGTGCCGACGAGCGCACCGGGGCCGCGGTTCCGGCGCCAGTGGCGGTGCTTGATCTTCTGGCGGATTGCGCCGTCCCCGGTCGTGCCGGGTCCTGGGAGGGCACTGACGACGAAGGCTTAGTACGTCGTTATGCCTTGCAGCCCTATGCCTGGTCGAGTTTCGCCAGCGATGCCGATCGTCCCCCCGCCAGCTACGACCGGCAAGCGTTTCGGGCTGCCCGGCGGTTGGCTGATGGGCCCGGGCCCGTTACTCCCCCGGGATGGCTCAGTTTCAGTGGAGCCACAGATACGGTCGCGTCGTTTGGCTCGGAAGAGTCCGTCACACTGGACGATATCGAGGCCTTCCTCGCAAACCCGGCCCGCTATTTGCTGCGGCGAGCTTGTAACTTGACGCTGACAGATCCGGGCGAGGCAACCGAAAATGGGTTGGCTCTCGAGCTTGGCTCGCTGGCCGACTGGAACATCGGTCAAGCCCTACTGGACGATCTACTGGCGGGCAAACCGCTGGCACAAGCCCGTGCTCAGGCATTGGCCCGACGGGAATGCCCGCCCGGGCGTCTGGGAGCTCTGGCCGTTGATCAAATCGTGCGCAAGGTCGGCGACCTGCCGCGCGATGTAGCGGCATTGGGCGGTCTGGACACCGTTGTCGTCGGCTTCGGCGACGACGGCTGGCGCCTGACCGGTGCGGTTACGGTCCGTGGCAACGGCGTCGTTGCCACCAGATACGGGCATCTCAAGGCCGCGCAGTTGCTGACAGCGTGGGTACGCCTGCTGGCGCTGACTGCCCAAGGGGTCAAAGGGCTGGTTGGCCAAGTCTGGGCAACCCAGGGGCGCACAACCCTCACGCCACCGCAACCCGAGGTAGCCCGCCGCATACTCAAAGAACTGGCTGAGTTGACTACGGCAGCTGCCCGCCAACTGGTACCGCTGCCCGCTGACACCGGGGCGGCGCTTGTCGGCGTAGCAGGCTTGACGCGCGGCACAGATGCCGAAGACCGCGCCATAGAAGCGTTTTCCGGGCGGTTTGGCGAAGGTCGGCACCCGGCGTGGCGAGCGCTTGTCGGAGAACCATCCCTGGCGGCCCTACGCAGCGTCGGGGGCTTCGACGACCTGAGTAAGTGGCTGTGGACGCCAATCAATCAGGCCATCGGCACTAAGGGTGATCGAAATGCCTGAGCTTGCGCCGGTCTTTCAGCCCTTCGATTTGGGCGGCCCTTTGCCGTCAAGCCTCACCGTGGTCGAGGCGAGCGCCGGTACCGGCAAGACCTGGGCCATTGCAGCACTGGCTGTGCGTTACCTGGCCGACGGTGTTGTGACAGCGCCGCGCCTACTGGCGATCACGTTCACTCGCATGGCCAGCAACGATCTGCGGTCGCGACTGTATCAACGGCTGATAGATACCACCGCAGCGCTGGAGGCACGCCACCGCGGGGCTGTCGGCGCAGTCAGCGATCTTCTAGTGGATGCGTTGGCTGATGCCCCCGCCGACGTCGTGGCGGCCCGCCTGGGACGTCTACACCAAGCCATTGGCGATTTCGATGCCGCCACCATTGCCACCATCCACGAGTTTTGCCGTCGAGCCGCTGACTGGCTTGGACCTCTGCTTGGCCCATCTATGCATTCCGATGAGGACGCGGCTGCTGCTATTGCTGGCCAGGTGGTCGCCGACATGACATTGCAGCGTCTCCTTGACGGTGCAGATGACCTCACGATCGGCGATTGCGCGACATTGGGACGAGCCGCTCTTAACGACCGCGAATTGACCATCGAGCCACCCGACAACCCAGCCAGCCTATTTGCGCTGGCCGTCCGCGCCGAATACGCCCGCCGCAAAGGTGCAGCCGGCGCAGCCGATTACAACGACCTGGCCTTGCGCCTCGACCGAGCCATCGCCGGGCCGTCCGGCCGGGTGATCATTGACGCCCTGAAAGAGCGCTATCAGGTTGTTTTGGTAGACGAATTCCAAGACACCGATCCCGTTCAGTGGTCGATCCTGCGTCAAGTCTTTGGAACAGGTCAGCCAATGGTGCTGGTCGGCGACCCCAAACAGTCGATCTACGGTTTCCGCGGCGCTGACGTGTACGCCTATTTGGATGCGGTTCGCCAAGCCGACGCCGCATTCACGCTCGCGGTCAATCATCGCAGCGACGACGCCGTCGTCCGGGGCGTCAACACACTGTTTGGCGACACGGACTTCGGGCAAGCTGGTGCCGAGATCCCGATGCGGGCAAGTTCGGCCCGTCATATGGAGCAGCGTTTACGTCACGGGTTAGCTTCCGGGGTCGAGATACGACGGGTCGACCTGGCCAAGACGCCACCCTGGAAGGCAGTATCAGCCGATCTGGTGGCATGGGTTGTCCAGGCGCTGGCAGAGCGTCCTCAATTAATGGAATCAGATGGACGATGGCGCAGCCTGCGCGCCAGCGACATCGCCGTGCTGGTGTCGACCAATCGTGACGGCGAGTCTGTCAGCGAAGCATTGCGTCATGCCGGCGTGCCGGCGGTGTTTTCGGGCGTGGCCAGCATTTTTGCGTCACCGGCGGCCGATGAGTGGATCACTCTGTTGGACGCCTTGGCCAGCCCGCGCCCTGACACCCTGCGACGCGCCATGGTTGGACGCCTGATCGGCCTGACATTGGGCGAAATGGCACGTGATGACGACGCGCCGGCGCGGTGGGCCGCAACGATGCGAGGCTGGTCGCGGTCTGTCCATCCGGCCGCGATCCTCGACCAGCTAAATGCTGCGGCTGACTTGTCAGTCAGGTTGCTCGGGCAGGCGGGCGGTGAACGGCTCCTGACGGATGTGCGACATCTGGCCGAGTTACTGAGCCGGGAGGCCGGCAGTTCGGGCAATCCTGGCGCGTTGGCGGTTTGGCTACGGGCCCAAAATCGCCTGGCCTTAGAGTCAGGTGGTGGCGACCGCACTCGTCGACTGGAAACCGACCGACCGGCTGTTTCCGTCATGACGGTGCACGCCGCCAAGGGCCTAGAGTTTCCAGTCGTCTTGGTGCCGGCTGCGGCTGATGCCGCGCGCCCAACCTGGGGATCACCGAGTTTTCCTTTGATTGTGCGACGCGACGGTCGGCGAGTGATTGACACGAGGGTCGGCGGGCCCAGCCAAAAGGAACGCTGGCAGGCCTGGGCGGACGAGTCGTCCGCCGAGGACCGACGACGACTCTATGTAGCGTTGACAAGGGCTTCGAGTCTGGCTGTCGCCTGGGTCAATGATCGTTCTTCGACCTTGGCTCAACTGATCGCAAAGTGGCCACAGCCCCCCTCGGATGTGCGCACGGTCCATGTCACCAGTTTGCCGTCGTTGCCGCCAGCCCGGTCGGCCGCCTCACCGCCAGCGTTGGCCATCAACACCATGGTGCGGGCCGTGGACGACATGTGGGCGCGCACGAGTTACTCGGGGCTGACGGCCGACTTGCACGGTGCCGTATCGGGCGCGCCCGACGCGCTAACGTGGGACGAGGCGGACGGCATCGATAACGCCACCGAACCAGCACCTGCACCTAGCGGCGGTGCTCTATCCCCCATGGACGGCCTGCCCGCGGGCGCCGGGTTTGGCACCATCGTCCATGCGATCATGGAAGCCTGCGACCCATCGTCTTCAACCTTGCATGAGGATCTGGTCAGCGCCGCTGCACGTCTACGCGAACGCTCGACACTACCTGATTTGGATACCGGACACCTAGGCGACGCCCTTGTCGAGGTTCTGAACACTCCGCTTGGCCCACTGGCAGATGGCCTGAGCTTGGCAGCGATAGGTGCCAAGCGACGCCTGACCGAACTGGGGTTCGAGTTGCCGCTGGGTACAGGCTCGGGCAAACCGGGGCGGGTGGCCGACTTAGCAGGGTTGTTCAGTAACCCCGATCTCGTGCCAGTCGATGATCCGCTGGCGACCTATGGCGCTGTGCTGGCCGGCAGCCCGGCCGCTGAACGGCTGTTGCATGGGTTCTTGACTGGTTCGATCGACAATATCGTCGAGCTGCCCCCCACCGATGACGGGCCGCCGCGAGTCTTCTTGATCGACTACAAAACCAACCGGCTGGGGCCATCCGAAGCTGACCCAGTTTCTGCCTACGCCAGACCGGCAATGGCCGCCGCCATGATTGACGCGCATTACCCGCTACAGGCCTTGCTGTACGCCGTGGCACTGCGGCGATACCTGGCGTGGCGACGCCCAGAGGTGCCCTTCGACGCCCAATGGGCCGGCGTTGGCTATCTATTCGTGCGCGGTATGGCCGGGCCGTCGACACCGGTTAGCGGCGGCATGCCGTGTGGCGTGTTTGGGTGGCGGCCCAGCATTGCGCTGATCGAGGCCGCTGACGCTGTGCTGCGAGGTGACCCCGCATGATCGCCGTCTCCGCCACCGGGTTGCTGCGCGACTTCAATGAGGCCGGTGTGCTTGGCCTGCCAGACGTCCATTTGGCCCGTACCTTAAGCACGCTCAGCGGGGATGACTCGCCCGAAGTTGGCTTGGCCGTGGCGCTTACTATGCGCGCTTGGCGCACTGGCTCACCCTGCCTTGACATGCAATCTGCTGATTCGTTAAGTGCAGACGCCGATCAAGAGACAGCGCCGGAGATTGCCGGGCTTCCATGGCCGCAACCCGGCGCCTGGCTGGCGGCGCTGCGCGCGTCGCGACTGGTCGGTGGCCCTGACGACAACCGCCCGCTCTGCCTTGACGGCGACTTGTTATACCTTCGGCGCACCTGGGACGACCAAGCCCGGGTCGTCGCGGCCTTCGGGTCCCGCTGGCAAACGGCACCGCCGTCACCGCCGTCGTTGACCGGCGATGAGCTAACCGACGCTGTGCTGAGCCAGTGGGTCACAGTTTTGACGGGTGGCCCCGGCACCGGCAAGACGTTCAGCATCGCCCGCGTGGTCTCGCAGTTGCGCGAATTGCCCGGCTTCAACAGCATCTGCGTCGCTGCGCCGACGGGCAAGGCAGCCGCCCGTCTAGCTCAGGCCATCGGTGAGGCCGGCCCGCGCCCCACCACCATCCACCGGTTGCTAGGCGCCCGTGGGCCAGGGCGTGGCAACCGCTACACCGCCACGAACCCGCTGCCGGCCGATGTCGTCATAGTCGACGAATTGTCCATGGTTTCGTTGCCCTTGATGGCGGGGCTGCTGGACGCGCTGAGCCCGCGGACGCGGTTGCTGTTGGTCGGTGACCCAGGCCAGTTGGCCTCGGTCGAGGCCGGTGCCGTGTTGGCCGACTTGGTTGACGCAGAGGTTACCGCTAGCGCCCACAGCAGTGCTCCGCTGGTGCGCACTCTTACCAAGGTCTACCGCTATGGCGGTGCTCTGGCAGATTTGTCGCAGGCTGCTGGGCGCGGCGACGCCGACGCCGCATTGGCAGTCCTAGGGTGCGGTGACGCGACCGTGAACCTGATCGGGTCTGACACGACCGATGCCACGTGGGCATCGTTGCCGGAAGTTGCGGCTACGCTGACAGCGACGGCACAGGCCACCCGTGAGGCGGCCAAGGCCGGTGATTCCGCCGCCGCGCTGAATGCACTGGACGGTCATCGACTGCTGTGCGCTCACCGTCAAGGCCCCTACGGCGTGGCGAGTTGGGCCCGTCGAGTGGCCGAACTGACGACGCCAACCGGGCGTCGCCCAGACGATTGGTGGCCAGGACGAGCCGTGCTGGCCACTGCCACAGCGCCCGATTTGGGTGTTGTCAGCGGCGATCAAGGTGTCGCTATCGCCACCAACGGCGGTCCTCGCCTGGTTTTCCAGCCAACAGGCCCGCAACTCGTACCCGCCGCGTTGCCGGGCCTGGCAACCCTGGACGCGATGACCGTTCACAAGTCGCAAGGCAGTCAGTTTCGGGCCGTCACGCTCGTCCTACCGCCACTGGATTCGCCGCTGTTGATCCGTCCCCTGTTGTACACAGCCATGACGCGCGCGCAGGAACGCTTGACGATCATTGGCACCGCTGAGCAGCTACGGCAGGGTCTGACAACGGCACCACACCGGGCGTCCGGCTTGGCGTCCGCTCTGCGGCAAGTCATGACCTCAACTGCGATCGAGCCAATCTGACTGCTCGACATCGGCCACCAAATCTGCCAGACGGTCATCTGCGCAAGTCGGGTTAGCGGCGACAAGCCGCTCGGCTACTTCTCGCGCGTGACCGATCAAGCCCGCGTCGTCGATAGCACGGAGCAGCTTCAGCGTCGATCGTCCACCCGCCTGCTCGGCCCCCAAAACATCGCCTTCGCGGCGGGCTATCAAGTCGAGTTCAGCCAGCTCGAAACCGTCCCTGGTGGCGGCAACAGCTCGCAACCGTTCTGCCGCCCGGGAGTCACCTTCGGCGCTCGTCACCAGCAGACAAAGACTCGGCTTGTCGCCCCGCCCGATGCGTCCGCGCAATTGGTGTAGCTGCGACATGCCAAAGCGGTCGGCGTCCATCACGACCATCATCGTTGCATTGGCCACATCGACGCCCACCTCAATGACGGTGGTGCACACCAGCACGTCGGTCTGGCCGGACACGAACCTGGTCATGGCCTCAGCCTTTTCGGCTGCGGGAAGGCGTCCATGCAGCAGGCCGAGCTTCAAGTCGGCCAGTGGTCCCGCCGCCAGTTGCCTCAGCATTTCGACGGCCGCCGCGCTTGGCGTGCCGTCGGCGGCCTCGACAAACACGTCATCATCGCGCAGGTTGATTCGCGGGCAGACGACGAACACCTGCCCTCCGGCCGCCACCTCCTCATGTACTCGCTCCCAGACGCGGGCCAACCAACCGGGGTGAGTCTGCAACGCCACCACCTGGGTCGCCACCTCGCCCCGCCCGGCTGGAATCTCATGCAACGTCGAAACCTCCAAGTCGCCGAAGACGGTCATCGCCACGGATCGTGGTATCGGCGTGGCCGTCAGCACCAACACATGGGGGCGCAATCCTTGACGATCGGTCAGCACTGCCCGTTGTTCGACGCCGAAGCGGTGCTGCTCGTCTATAACCACCAGCCCGAGGTCGGCGAAGTCGACGCCATACAGCAGCGCGTGAGTACCAACGATCAGACGGGCACCCCCCGACGCGATGGCGTCCAAGGCGTTACGTCGCGCAATCGCAGTCATCGAGCCCGTCAACGTCGTGAGCCTGACCTGGAACTCCAAGTCGCCCATCAGAGACGCGATGGTGGTGGTGTGTTGGGCAGCCAGCACTTCGGTTGGGGCCAGCAGCACTGCCTGATAGCCGGCGTCAACGGCGGCCAGCATGGCCCGCAGTGCAACCACCGTCTTGCCGGCGCCGACCTCGCCTTGCAGAAGTCGCTGCATGGGCACCGGTGCCGCCATATCGGTGGCAATCTGCGCGGCCACATCGCGCTGTTCCGAAGTCAACTGGAATGGTAGTCGAGCATCGAGCGCGGCCAACAGCCCATCAGCTTGCCGTTTGATGACGGGTGATGCATGGTCGGACCGGCTCGCCCGCCGATAGGCCATTGTCAACTGCAGGGCCAGCGCTTCCTCAAACTTCAGACGCGCCAGGCCTGCCTCAACACGCTCTGGAGTGTCGGGACGGTGAAGCGCCCCGAAAGCGTCAACCAGGCCCAGCAACCCCTCACCCGTCACAACGTCGTCCGGCAGACTGTCAGGCAACCCCGTCAGGCCGTCCAATGCAATTTCGGCGCATTCGCCGATCTGCCAGGTGGGTAGCTTGGCGGCCGCCGGGTAAATGCCGACTAACCCGCTGCGGTGCACCTGGTGGGCCATCGACACGTGCTTTTCGTCGGCGCGCCCGACTATCGCGCCGTCGTCGTCCAGCATGACGAAATCGGGGTGGGACATCTGCAAGTGGCCACGGAACTGGCCGACCTTGCCCACAAAGATGCCCTTTACCCCCAAGCTCAGTTGCCGCTGCCAGTAGTCAAGCAGATGTGCCCGGCCGAAAAAGGTGGCGGCAAGGCGGCTTCGCCCATCCGTCAAGGTGGCCTCCAGGCGCCCCCGGTCACCACCACCGTGTCTCTCGCACCGCGCAACACGCGCCACAATCGCGACGTACTCCCCCACCCGTACTTCGTTGAGATCCGTGGTTTGAGTGCCGCTCAGGTAGCGGCGCGGCAGGTGGTGCATCAAGTCGTCCACGGTGACGAGCCCCAGCTTTGCCAGCGCCTTGGCGGCCTTGTCGCCCAGCACATCGACAAGCCGGGTGTGCAAGGCTTGTGCCGTCGCGGTGCGCCATTGATTGGTCATATGACGACCCTATCGCGCTGCACCGACTCATAACGACAAAAAGCCCATCCCCCGCAAGGGATGGGCCATAAGTTTGCGGTCAGCGCGTTACCTTGCCCGACTTCAAGCAAGCCGTGCAGACGTTAAGGCGCTGAGCCGTGCCGCCGACGTGGGCGTGCACAGTCTGGATGTTCGGGCTCCAACGACGAAGCGTCTTCTTCTTCGACCACGGCTTGTTGTGGCCAAAGCTAGGGCTCTTGCCGCAGATGTCGCACACAGCAGCCATATCAAACTCCTTGTTAGATCGCGTTGCCTAAGACGACAACCACATAACTTTAGCAAATGGACCCAAATGTTGCCAAGCGACTAGACGAAATGCTCGACCGCGGCGCGCTCTATCGCCAGGCCGCCCCTGTGGCGACGCCTGTATGCCTCGAAGCCATCGGCAATGGCGGCGTCAGGGGCGACGGTCACGCCAGACGATTGTTTGAACACTTGGGCCACGAACTGCTCAACCGGCTGCCCATGCGTGTGCGCGTATGCGGCCAGGACGGCGACGCCCCAGGCGCCGCCCTCGCCGGCCGAATCCATCACAGAAACTGGGACGCCAAGTGCGGATGCCATCAACGTCTGCCCGACAACGGGGGTTTTGAACAACCCGCCGTGGCCAAGCAACCGGCGCAGCGTGACGTGTTCCTCGTCAGTCAGGATGTCCAACCCCGATCTCAGCGTCGCCAGCGGCGCGAACAACTGCGCCCGCATGAAGTTGGCCAGCGTCAGGCGGCTGGTCGGCAGACGCATCAGCAGTGGACGTCCTTCATCCAAGCCTGCGAGGTGCTCGCCGGCGAGGTAGTTGAAGCTGAGCAGTCCGTCGCCATCTGGGGCCGCCTCAAGTGCGCTGGTGTAAACCGTGTCGTACAGCGCGGAGATATCGTGACCGACCCCGACCGCCGTCAACAGCTCGCCGAACAGCCCAACCCAGGCGTCAATTTCCGAAGTGCCGTTGTTGCAATGCACCATCGCCACCGGCTTGCCGGACGGGGTGGTCACCATGTCGATTTCTGGGTGAGGCTTCGCCAACGGCTTGTCCAGCACCGCCATCAGGAAGATCGACGTGCCCGCCGACACATTTCCGGTGCCCGGTTCCAAGCTGTTGGTTGCCACCATTCCGGTGGCGGCATCTGCCTCCGGCGGACACATTTCGGTGCCTGCGGCGATACCGTCGAACGGGCGCAAAAGAGCGCCGGCAGGCTGACCGGCGGCAAGTGGGGCTGGCGCGATCTTCACCCAGTCGACACCGGTCAAGTCCGTGAACTTTTGCACCATCGCCGCGTCGAAAGCCCCATCTGTCACCGGGAACATACCCGACGCGTCACCGATGCCGACCACCTTCTGCCCGGTCAGCTTCCAATGCACATACCCGGACAGCGTCGTGATGAAGGCTATATCGCTGACGTGCGGCTCATTGTTGAGTATCGCCTGATACAGGTGGGCGATGGACCACCGTTGCGGAATGCTCACCCCAAACACCTCGCTGAGCCGCGCCGCCGCTGGCCCGGTTGTCGTGTTGCGCCAGGTGCGGAACGGCACAAGCTGATCGCCGTCCGCGCCGAATACCAAGTACCCGTGCATCATGCCCGAGATGCCGACATGCTTCACCTCAGCGAGGTTCGGGTGGCGTCTGGAAGCATCTTTCAAGCTGTCGAGCGACTTTTGCAGGCCTTGCCACACGTCGTCCAGGCGATATGTCCAGAAACCGTTTTCAAAACTGTTTTCCCAACCGAAGGCGCCGGATGCCAGCGTAAGGCATTCGTCGTCGACGAGCACAGATTTGATGCGTGTCGATCCGAACTCCACACCGAGTGTGCTCATGATTGCGACACCCTTTCAAAATCGTTCCAGGGGACGTCGACTTTCACTTTGGAGTTGATGATTTCGTCGACGTGTAACAACAGCGGAAACTGATCGGCCTGCGCCACGCGCAGTTGCACCTTTTCACGTAAAGCCTTGGCGACACGAGAAGCGATAACGACCGATTCCAAAGTGACGCCCGCAAGTTGCGTGATCGCGTCCTCGAACGCCAAACCCTCACCAAGTAGCGTGCCCAGTTGCCTGGTGCGCCCACCGAAGACGGTGACGTAAAGGTCACCGGCGCCCCAGACGATGTTTTCGTCGCCACCGCCGAACAATGCTAATAACTGACGCATTTCCGCCACGCCCTGGCCGAACAATGCCGCCTGACTGTTGTACTGCTGCGGAAGACCTTTTGCCTCGGACATGCCAACTGCCAGCGTGACGGCTAGCGCGTAGGCGTTTTTCAGAGCCACAGCCAGCTCCACGCCTGTGACGTCGGTAGACAAACTGATGTGGTAGTAATCGGTGCGAAGAATCGCCCGCAGCTGCTCGAGGAGTGACAGATTTTTGCCGCAGAAACAGACGGTCGTCTGTACACGGTCTGCCAACTCGTAGCTGGTGCACGGCCCGCCTACTGCGCAAAAGTCGGTTGCGGGCGCCCTTGCTTTCAGCAGTGCGGGAAATGTTGTCAACTGACCCGGTTGCGCGTTCGCCATACCTTTCGTCACCGATAGCACGGGCACGCCCTTCGGCAGACGCGGGACAATGTCGTCGGCGAACCAATCGACGCCGAAGCTCGACACACCGCCAATCACCAGGTCGGCCCCATCAAGGGCGTCGTCAAGTTCCTCAAGTTGGAAGCACTTGACCCCGTCCGGCAGTTCCCGCTTGAGAGTCGGGTGAAAGCCTGTGGTGCGTACCTCATCAATGATTTGACGATCCAGCATTGTCCCGACAAGTCGCACTTCGTGCCCGTTGTCGCGGGTCGGAAAGCTGAGCGCCGAGCCCATCATTCCGGATCCGACCACTGTGATGACACTCACTTTTCCCGTCTCCTTGTTGTTATGGCTCGCGTGGTGGCGTGGCTCCCAAGTCGGGCACTGGTGCCTTACCCAGGTGAATCTCCATCGTGTCGGCGCTTGGTACAGGCGGGCGGTAGGCGCTGGGACGGTCCAGATAGAACAGCGCGGTTGACGCAATGTCGTCGTGCAGCGGCAGATACCGCCACCCACTGCGCCAACCAAGCGCTTGGATGTTCACTCGCAAATGATGTTGAAAGCGAATCGGATCCGGGAGATGCCATCGGTACATACCAAAGCGCTGCTGGCTGGCGTAAAGACCATCAGGACGCATTATCTGCGGCAATCCCAGGTATGGCGTTGAATAGGCAGTGTAGCCATGTCCGGGGATATCGAAGTTCCAGGCCCCGCCGAAATAGTCCTCGGTGCCCGTGCCGCAGATCGTTGGGAAATCTTTGTCAGAATCCAAGTAGAACTTAACCTCGCCTTCACCCCACCAGCCTGGCGAATTGACGCCCCATGCCAGATAGGTGCCCACATAATGGCCAGTCCCTTCGACGCCTTCGACGATGGTGTGCGGCGTCTTGTCAGCTAGCGGGTTGCTTCGTCGCCATTGGGCGTGGAAATAGGCGTCGCCAGAATGATCACCACCGAGTTCGTAAGTGATCTGGTAGTAGATGCGAACCTGCACTCGTGACGTGTTCTCAATGGTCAATCGTGCCGCTGAGCGGAACGGCATCGGCCAGTATGAGTTGAACCCGCCATTTGGGTTGGCAGCGATCATCTGGGAGTTGACCTGTGCGAATACGCCCCAACCATTGCAGAAGAAATCACCATAGGGCACCTCAACGGCGGGCTCCGCGCTGCCGTCCCAATATGCCCGCAAAATCAAGGTGCGCCAGTTGTCGACGTGAGTGGTGATCCAGATATGTTGGATGACGCCCGACCCGACGATATCGGCCAACTCGAATGTCTGCCCAGGCTCAATGTCGACACTGGGCGAGACTTTCCAGCCTGGTCCCAGATCGCGGGCACATGATGCGCCCGTGCCGTCCACGGCACGTCCTCCGCCGCCAATTGATCCGTCAAAATTCTCCGGGCTGATCGACCTGGTGGCTGTATCAGTTAACGCTGTGATGCATTGGATACCACTCGCACTGTCAGCCATCGTAAACATCAATTCGCTCAGCATTGATTTGTCCCCATTTGACCTCGACTGACACGCCGCTGGGAGAGTGTCTTACAAGACCCCAGCCAGTCGATGTCACAATGGGCCAAACGTCGCTAACAGGTGATCTCTTTATGCGAAGCAACCCGTTCGTAGCATCCCACAACTGGCCGGTCACGGCATCAAGCACACTCCAACCTGCCAAAGCTCGGACATAATGGTCGCCACATTCGATTTCGTTGTAAGGGTTGCGTCTAGCGCCGTCATAGCGATGCCAGAGACCAGTCAAAATTGCCCAGCCTTGTTCATCCAACCCTTCATAGAAACAATGAGCTGCCACCTGATATTCGCTGCCAGTCCAGACCTCATCAGCATAGCGAGTCGGCACGTTTGGACGGCCTCCAGCTGGCCAGGTGCACATAAGAAGGCCGGTATCGTCCTCGTCTGCAAAAACTCGATAGGGGTGGACAAAACCGCGAAAGCCGACCTTGAGGTTATTCTCGACGATCGTGTGCAAAGCGGTTACGACGTGCTCTTGTGGCAGGACATAGCCGAGTCCGAGAACATGGGCCCACCATTGCCCGATCAGTTGGTCTGATAGCACGCCAGTCTCCCATTGATACTGGCGCGGCTCGCCTGGTTCCAAAACTTGAGCGAACTGCTGTCCGTCAAACATGATGGCGTCGTACGACGTGCTGCCGCGCTCAAACAGATCATGCCATTGCTGAGCGACGTTGTGTTCGCCAAGCAACCTGGCCATCTCTTCGCCAGCTCTCAGTGCCGCCAGCCACAACGTTCCCATGAACGGGTTGACGCCACGAAGGTCAATGTCGTGGGTTGATGGCTGGATGCCTCGTAGCACGCCAGTTCCTGACGGATCCCATTCGGCGCAAATGTATTCAAGTAGCTTTGTCAGTCCCGCCCAATGACTTCTCAGCCAATCCAAACTCGCGCCCTGGCGAATCTCTCGATAATGCTTGAGGACGCTTCCTAGCATCCCGTCCAACGCCGGATCGTCCGGGCCACCAATGGCGACATCCCACATCTGAGGCAGGTATGTTGGCACGATGACACGGTGTGGAATGGCACCCGACGGCTGTTGTAACACGGCAATCTCGGTGTCGCGCATGCTGCGCTCTAACTCGGGAAACAGCTTGGCCATACCTTGGGCATAGGTCCACACATGAGTACAGTTGAGCGGGCACGACCCGCCGACGTTGCCCGCGTGGCCTTTGGTTGACTGTCCGTTGACACCCTCAAAACCGAAAAAAGTGCCATCGGCAGTACGGAAGCAGGACGGGCTGCGAATGATTGCGGCCTGGGCGGCCAGATGCTCGACAGCCAAATCACCGAACGATGAATCTTCCAACAACCCAACCCAAGCCTTGGTCTGGTCGATCAAGTAATCCCAGCGATTCTCGACGTCTCTAGCCACCGCATAGGCGTCATCATGTGCCTGCGTGTAATGATTACCCAACCAGAATTGCGTCGGTCCCCATTCAGGGTGTTCAGGTCCGAAGTTCGGGAAATTGACATACCGATTTGGGAAATGCCAGGCGATCAGGAATCGAATCGTCGTTGTGTCTCCAACACCCAGATCAAAAGGCACACCCACACCGGCGTTCCAGGTGTGGCCAACCGCACTTGGCCCGACCGCCCAAGAGGAGGCACCTGGCTGAGCATCATCCAGCCACGGCGCTTGGTCAACCCGTCCCCTATATTCGCCCTGATTGCGTCCACGTAGAAAAGACAGAAAATCCTCTGGCTCAGTGAACGCCCGATGCACCGATGCCAATGGGTGATCAGCAGCCAGCACCATCTGACCGGCACCGGGATGATTCGGCGGCAGCGTCGCATTCTCCAGCAGAATGTGCGTCCACCCGCCGTTGCGCAGAACCCGATTGGTGTTGCCTCCGTAACAGGACGCCCGTACGCCATCAATGGGCGTAACACCGTCATAGCCGACAGCGTTTTGCAACGCGGCGCCAAGGAAGCCGTGTACCGCTGAGGGGCTGTTGTTTGAAAGCGTGAAAGTTGCCATAACCACTGGCAGTGACGAAGTCGCGACATCCAGAGGAACCAACGGATTGGTGATTTCCATTGCAATTTGAATTGGCAGGGCGGAGTCGTGGAAATCAATGTGTGCCGCTGGGTACGTGGCCTTGAATGTTGTAGATTCAACGCCTCTCTGGATTGCAAATTGGCGCTGCCATTGCGGGATCGCGTCATCGTCGATGAGCGGCGTCGACGGCCCGTCAACCGGACGGGCCTGCAGCACCCGCACTTCATTTAGCGGTGGCTCAATGACATTTGTGAGAATCGAGAAGAACGACCCAGGAAGGTCGCCATGGTGGTTTCCGATGTTGTGAAGCTGCCATTGCCGCAGACCGCCGTCCGAGCCGATCGAAACGGTCCCGGTGCCGATGCCGCCAATCGGCATCGCGACAAAGCGGTGGCTGTTGTCGTGAGTTATCATCAGTCTTCCTTCTGGACGAGGGATACCTCGGTCGACTCGTCATCGACCGGCAGTAATTTGGCGTTGCGCCGCGCCGTCCGTGAAGCCACCGAACACAACAGTGCCAACGGCGCCGGCACCAAGAACATGATCGAAACCGCCCAATGGATGCCGGCCAGTAACCCCAGCAAACCGAATGCCATCACCCCGAGCGTCAGCCACGGGTATGAAAGCGCCAAGACGGTGGCAGCCCACCATAAGTGCTTTCCTCGCCACGTCCCGGCGGCGCGGAGCGAAAACACCTGAGTCGCCGCCATTAATATCACCACTGACGCCGCACCGGCCACGACAAGCGGAACGAGCAACGCCACGGATGGTGTGCGAGTGTAAGCGACCAGGGCGGCCAACGCGCATACCACGACGGCTGCGGGAACCGCAGCGGTGCGCCAGGCATCAAGCGCGCGGGTGCGAATCGCCAGGAAGAACTCTGAGATGGTGACTTCGTCACTGGCGGTGATCCGATCCGTCATGGCGATAGTCGCAGCCCACACCGGAGCACCAAAACAGACGGCGCAGATGACGGCGATAGGGGTGATGCCAGGACTCAACACGAAGCCGGGCACCAAGCTGACCGTGCAAACCAGCGTGGCCACCACCAGGGTGGGAAAGTTTACCCAGACCAAGCGAAAAGCTGTTCCGAGGTCGTCGTCGGGCGCAACGCCGCCGACGCCATCCGCGCTCACAGTCTCAGCCCTGTCGTGGCAATTGACGCGATGAACTGCCGCTGGAAAATGACGAATATGACAAGCAGCGGCAATACCACTGCCGCGATGGCCGCAAACAGCACCGGCGCCGGCGCACCGCCGATCGCCCCGCCCAGCGAGACTAACCCGAGGGGCAGCGTCATATTCTTCGCTGAATCGATGAATATCAACGGGTAGAAGAAGCCGTTCCACGACGCCTCCAGCACAAAGATCGACAAAGCCGAAATAGCCGGTCCCGAAAGCGGCACGATCATTCGGAACAGAATCCACATGTGCCCGGCTCCGTCGACGCGCGCCGCCTCGTCAAGTTCACGGGGAATCGACGCGAAGTATTGGCGAAGGAAGAATATGCCGAACACGTTAATCGTCAGCGGCAGGATAATCGCCCACAAAGTGTTTACCAGCCCCAGCCATCGCATAACGATGAAGATCGGGATGACCGCGACCTGGCTCGGCACCATCATCGCGCCAAGCATGATGTAGAACAGCCTGTTGTGGCCGGCAAAATCGATACGCGAGAATGCGTAAGCGGCCAAGCAGCTCGTCAGCAGCACACCAACCAAGGCCACCGCCGATACGAGCACCGAGTTCAGCGCCATCCGGCCGAACGGGATGGCTCCAGGGATAGCCGCAAAATTCGAGAACGTCAACGGCGACGGTATCCACTGCGGCGGGAAGGAGAACGCCTTGGCCTCCGGTGTCAGGCTTTGCACGATCAACCAGATCAGCGGGAGGATCATGATCAACCCGAGAATTGCCAGAATCGCGTCCAAAATGTGACTGGGCAGTCGTCGTGCCCAGGAATTATGGCGAATCGGCGTCGTCATACCTGTCGACAAATCCGTCACTGGAACACCCACCTTCTAGACATCCGGAACTGGAAAGCCGTGACCAACGCGATCACGACGAACACAACCAAGGCGATCGCTGAACCATAGCCAACGTTGAACGAGCGGAACGCCGTCTGATAGGTGTACATCACGATACTTCGCGTCGCGTCACCCGGGCCACCGTTGGTCATGATGTACATCGGATCGAAGATCTGGAAAGCGCCAATAAAAGTGATGACCATCGCGAAAAACAGAGTTGGTGACATCAGTGGCAAGGTGATCGACCAGAACATACGCCCCGGGCCGGCGCCGTCGACCATTGCCGCTTCATGAAGATCATGTGGCACCGTCTGCAAACCGGCCAACAAAATGACGAAGGTGTAGCCGATGGTATGCCACCAGTCGACGCCTATCAGTGAAAGCAGCGACCACTTCGGGCTCAGCAACCAGATTGGAGCGTGGATGCCAATCGTGGACAAGTAGTAGGTCAAGAAACCCATATTGGGGTCGAGCAGATACTTCCAGAGCAAAGACACCGCCGCCCACGAGATCAAGAACGGGAAAAAGAAGGTGGTACGCACCCAATATTTGACGATGGTATTCATCTTGCGATTGACGGCCAAGGCGAGCAGCATACCCAAGCCGATGTGGCTGACGACTGAGGCCAGGGCGAACACAAAAGTGTTACGCAACGATGCCAGCAGCACGGGATCGTGCACTAGATGGACAAAATTGGCGACACCCGTGAAATGCGGCGCAGTCAACAAATCCCAACTGTAGAACGAAAGCACAACCGCAGCCAGCAACGGCCCTGCGATAAACACTAAGAACAGCAGCAACGCTGGTGAAACGAACAGGTAACCCGCCAAATTGGTCCGAGCACGCGCCCGCCGGGCCTCTGGCCGGTTGGCCAAAGACCCGACGGACTGACTAGGCACGTTTGTGGGACGTTTCCTAGATGTCACTGCAAAATGCTTTCCATCTTCGCCTGAACCTGTGCGGCCCCATCGGATGGACTGACGTTACCACTGACGATCTGAGCCCAGCCATCCTGTACAGCGGCGGCAATGTTGGCTTCCTGTGACGGTGCAGGCAGCGGCGTCGCATAGGAGACAGCCTTGTACAACTCGTCAGTTCCAACGGGTGAATTCCCGAGGAAGTCCTGACTCTGTGCCACGGATTGGCGTGCCGGGACAATTGTGCCGCCCAGGCTCGCGAAATAGGACGAGCCCGCCTTGGAAATCATGAACTTGACGAAGTCCCATGCGGCGTCCTTGTTCTGAGAGGCCTTGAGGATAGGATACGAGTTCCAGCCGATCGGTGAGCCTTGCTTGCCGTTTTCACTCGGCCACGGCACAAGTTGCGTCTTGCTCACCATGTTGTTAGTGCGAGTCTGGATGATTGGCCACCGCCCACCGCCGTAGCACGCCAACTTGTCCTGAGCCGCCATCGCGAACTCGTCGAATGTGCCGCCTGGAGCCGGCGAGTAACCTTGCGACACCAGGCCTTGGACGAACGTTGCCGCATCGATCACCGGCTGCGAGTTGAAGGTTGCCTGGGTCCAAGTACTGTCCATAACGTTGCCGCCAGCGGTGAGCACCCAAGGCAAGACGCCAGTGAAGTAGCCGTTGTCCGCCGCGTTGAAGGCGTAGGCGCTGGTGTTGTCATGAATCGTCTTGGCGAACTGGTCAAACTGATCCCATGTCCAGCCCTGACCAGCAGCGGGCAGAGTTGCCCCGGCCTGGCTGACGACGTCTGTGTTGCACCACATCACCATCGTGTTGAAGTCACCCGGCAAGTAGTAAGTCTGGCCATCCGGCGAACCGTGCTGCTGGATGAATGTGAGCAGCTTGGGGTCGATATCCGAGTAATACTCATCAATTGTGGACTTGTCTTGGGAGATGTAGGAGTCCAGCGGTTCCAGCAGGCCGCTGGCGGCGAATCGCATCTGGCCCTCCGTGGCGATTTGGATGACATCGGGGATGTCACCACCTGCGATCTGAGTTGAGAGCTTGTCAGAGAACGCACCCCAGTCGTTGACATTTATGGCTTCAGCTTGAACCTGGATATTCGGGTATGACTGCTCGAACTGCGCAAAGAGCTGGTTCCATTGCGCCTGCTGATCCGTCGTACCCATATAGGCGAATTTCAAGGTGACCGCGCTGGGAGCGGATGAACCGGGGGTTCCCCCGCCTCCGCTGCTTGCACTGCTGCACGCCGTGGCGGCAAGCAACAGGGTGGCTGCCGTCACTGTTACGACCGCAGTACGGATGCTTTTAGACTTCATAACTCCTCCTTGGAATCGTTGACCGCCGCGGCACGACAGTCATGCCAAAAATCGGATTGCGCAAGCGTTGCAATCGATTACAGATAGTCTAAGAACAGGGTTTCTTCTTTGTCAAGATCTTTACCAAACTGAGATACTGAGCGGCATCGCCTGATGAGCTGAATCGCCCGGAATACCATGTAGCAGCGACCTGAAACCGATATCGTGATGCGCTGCTGGTGGTAGTTCGGTAATGTTGGCACTGGAGGAAAAATGGTCACGATATATGACGTCGCGAAGCGCGCCAACGTCTCGTCGGCCACTGTCTCGCGTGTTCTCAACGGATTCGGCGTCTCTCCTCTTCGCGCCGAAGCGGTTCGTGAGGCCATCGCTGAGCTTGGTTTCGTGCGCAATCGCGCCGCTCAAGGCCTACGCCGGAGTTCCTCCGAGATCATTGCCATGGTCGTGCCAGATATTGAGAACCCCTTCTTCTCGGTGATGACGCGCGCTGTGGAGGACGTGGTGCGGGCCGAGGGGTTCGCGGTCATGCTTTGCAACACTGACGAGGACCCCGAGCGCGAGAAAGCTTACCTCAGGGTGGCTGTCGAACAACCCGTCGCTGGCATTATCGTCGCCCCGTCCACCGATGCCATCAATCTGGACACGATCGTCAAACGCAACGTTCCGGTGGTCTGCGTCGACCGACGGGCTCCCGGCTATTCCATTGACACGGTGGTTGCTGGGAATGCTGACGGAGCCGCAGTTGCCACGTCATTGCTATTCGATGCCGGGTACCGCCGCGTTGCCTGCGTGACTGGCCCCGAGCACACCCAGACGGCCGACGAACGCCTCAAGGGATGGGAGGTCGCTGTCAGTCGAGCCACCGGTCACGCCCCGGACACCGCACTAGTCCGCCGTGGCCGTTACTTCGTTGAAGACGGCGAACAGGCCGCCAGTGACCTTCTTGCTCTGGATGATCCCCCGGACGCCATTTTCGCCGCGAATAACCGGCTGGCTGCTGGCGTGTTGCGCACCCTCGCTTCACGACATCTGCTTCCCCCCGCCGTCGGCGTCGTATCGTTTGGCGGTCTGCCACTTGTTCTACTCACACCTCTCGGCGTGATCGTGACACACCTGCCGGCGCGAGAACTCGGGCTTGAGGCGGCGAAACTCTTGCTTGAGCGTGTCAACGGGTCGCAAGTGCCCGCCCGCAATGTCGTGCTGCCCATCACCGTGAGTGACGAGGAGTCGGGCTTGGCAAGTCCAGTCGGGTCTTGATATGAAATCGATTGCATGATAGCTTGAATATGCATCTGGCGAATTAGCCGCACTGGAATGGGTCCTTGCGACACAGCTGGATGTGAAAAGGAGCCACCGTGAGCACCTACCAGCTACCAGAGGTTACTGTTCGTCCGACAGTTGAACCCAAGACCGTCTACGTCATAGCCAACGGCGACTTGCGACTGACGGCGAACCTGGAGACATGGGACAAGCAGCAGGAAGTCGAGGCCCAGTTCGGAGCTGCCGTGGAGGCGCTCGGGTGGAAGGTCAAACGCGCACATGGAGTCGACCCGGCCAAGGGCCACGGCTTCATCGATTCGCAGCACTATGGCATGGAGGTCTTCAAGAACGTTCCGCCGGATGCGCCGCTGGCCGTCGTCGAAGCCGTCTGGGAGTATTCCCACCACATCCTTCACGGGCTGCGCGATCATACCGGTCCGATTCTCGTCGTCGCTAACTTTGCCGGCGACTACCCGGGTCTCGTTGGCCTGCTGAACATCACTGCCAGCCTCACCAAGATGGGAAAGCCGTATTCAGCGTTGTGGAGCGAAGATTTCACCGACGATTGGGCCAAGCAGAAGCTCGCCGACTGGCTAAACACGGGCAAGATCGAACACGATCTATCCCACGTGCGTGATCTACCACAACTCCCCGACTCCCCCGAGAAACAATTGGGCGAGGCACTGGCCGTCCAGCTCAAGGTGGACAAGGCCATCGTCGCCGTCTTCGACGAGTATTGCATGGGCATGTACAACGCTCTCATCGACGACGAATACCTGAACCCGGCGGGCATCTACAAAGAGCGCCTGTCGCAGTCGGCGCTGGTGGCCGAAATGCGCAAAGTCACCGACGCGGAGGCCGACGCGGTGCGCGCCTGGCTTGACGCCAAGGGCATGAAGTTCCTTGTCGACAACAACGGCGACGAAAAGAAGTGCCTGACGGACGCCCAGTTGCGCGAGCAGTTCAAGATGTACATCGCCGCCATGCGTATGGCCGATGATTTCGGCGCCGACGCCATCGGCATCCAATACCAGCAGGGCCTGAAGGACATGGTTCCGGCGTCCGACCTGGCCGAGGGCCTGTTCAACAACGTCGACCGCCCGCCCGTCACGTCGCGCGATGGCTCGCGCGTGCTCTACGAAGGCAAGGCACTGCCCCACTTCAACGAGGTGGACGAGGGTGTGGCCGTCGACCTGCTGGTGACCAACCGCGTGTGGACGGCCATGGGCCTCGACCCCGCCGCCACGCTGCACGATATCCGCTGGGGCGAAATG
>Ga0123357_10000203_pt1 | contig 56034 bp, 53 predicted proteins | sample TergutEmb28metaG_FD_89873 | JGI IMG/M metagenome (GOLD analysis project Ga0123357, IMG submission 89873) | Embiratermes neotenicus P4 segment gut microbial communities from Petit-Saut dam, French Guiana - Emb289 P4 | ecosystem: Host-associated > Arthropoda: Insects > Digestive system > Gut ...
CAGCGATTCGTGGTGGAGATGAAGATGGTGCGCGAGCGCCGTTCGCTGGATGCGACGATCGAAGAAGGACTCGCGCAGACGGCGAGGTACGCCGACAAGTGCCATCCAGAAGAGGCCCATCTGGTGGTCGTCGACCCATCCCCTGCCAACACACGGAGCTGGGAGGAAAAGGTTTTCGTCGAGGAGCGCAACGTCGATGACCGGCGGATTACTGTGTGGGGCATATAAGTCGAAAGTCCCCGCGCGATCGGAGGACAGGTTCTAAGCAACCGAAAAAATGACGGCACTTCTTGGCGGTACGAACTTGGTGTCCTGCACTTGTTCGTTGGTTGCATAAAGAAGCGTTGCGTTGGTCAGCGGCGCACACCTTACTCCGTTTGCTTCGTGGGCTTCGTTCGTGAAATTGACAATGAGGCATCGCCGTTGCCCAGCGTGACTGCGATAGACGATGAGCATTTCATCTTCCACGAGCACGTCGAGATCATAAAATGTTGCCTGTGCCGAAAGCACCGGATCGGTGCGCCGAAGGTGCAAAAGCATGCGGTAAGTGCCAAGGACTCGCGCGTGAGGCTCTCGCCCGCGCTCGCTCCAATCAAGCTTCGAACGAAGGAGGGTGGCACGCGCCTGCGGATCGGGAATTTTGTCGCGAGCAGCTTCCTCGGCGAACGCCACAAAATCGCGGAATTCGGCTCTTCGCCCTTCGAGCACGCCTTGGCCCGCCTCCCCATCGAGATCGCTAAAAAAGAGAAATGGTGAACTCGCCCCCCATTCTTCACCCATGAAAAGAAGTGGCGTCATTGGCAAAAAAAGAAGCAGTGCGGCGGCCGCACAATATGTATCTGTATCAACGAGCGCACTCAGGCGGTCGCCAAGGGCGCGATTACCAATCTGATCGTGGTTCTGAATGCAATAAAGGAGTGCCTCGGGCAACGTGTCGCCAATGAGTTTACCACGCACACGGCCACCCCAGTAGGCATAGGGCTCTCCCTGGTAAAACCATCCCTGGCGAATCGTTTGCGCGAGAGCGTCGAGCGAGGCCTGATGCGAGGCGTAATACCCGTCACGCTCACCTGTCAGCAGCACATGCACCTGGTGATGGAAGTCGTCGGCCCACACACCATCGGTGCCAAGCGCTTTCATCATGTCGGGATCGTTTCGCGCATCTTCGAAGAAGATGCGCCGCGGCGGCGAAGCACGATGCGCAATTTCACACGCTTGGGCAAGGATATGGATCTCGGACGAGTCGTGAATGCGCGGCGTTGCGTCGAAGCGAAGACCATCGAAGCCGAATGCGTCGAACCAATAACGAACGTTGTCGAGAACGAGCCGGCGCGTTGCCGCGTGCGTGAAGTCGGGTGCAGCCCCCCATGGCGTGGTGGACGTTTTCAGTAAGTATTCGGGCGCGTAGCAGGCAAGGTAATTTCCGGATGGGCCAAAATGGTTGTAAACTACATCTAAAAGAACCACAAGCCCGCGCGCATGGGCCGCGCGGATGAGCGCGCGCAGATCGTCCGCGGTTCCGTATGGCGCGAATGGCGCGTAAAGCGCCACGCCGTCGTAACCCCACCCGCGCTCGCCCGGGAAAGCGGCAATGGGAAGAAGCTCGATGGCCGTAACGCCTAACTCCACGAGCTCGTCGAGTTTGCCGATGGCCGCGCGGAAGGTGCCATCGGTTGTGAACGTGCCAATGTGCAATTCGTAAATCACCCACGACGAAAGCGGCGGCGCGACTTTCAGTGCGGGTAGAGGAGTGCTGAGCAGAGGAACAACTTCGGCCGGACCGTGCACACCAAAGGGCATGGATCGCGCGTAGGGGTCGGGCAGCTCTTTGCCGTCGAGAACGAACAGGTACAGAGCGCCAGGCCCTACGCCTTCGAGACGACATTCGAAAGTGCTCGAGCCCGCTAATGCGACTGGCTCGACCGGCGCAAGGGGTTCGGTGCGGAGCATGTTGCGCTCCGCATCGAAGAGCCTTACGCGAACGTCCTTCGCGATCGTGCTGTACACGACAAACGAGGTCGCCAAGCCATCGGCATCGGCGTGGGCGCCCGGAGCAAGACTTGTCATTCGCGCGCGCCTACCACGCGTACGCCTCCGGAGCCGGACCACCAGGACCCGGGAAAATCGCATCGAGCTCGCTCATGGCAGATGGGTCGAGCGTAAGGCTCAGAGCCCTAACCGCACTTTCGAGTTGATCCATCGTGCGCGGACCAACGATGGGCGCTGTAACCACCGGGTTGGCGAGCAGCCACGCAAGTGCGACCTCGGAGGGTTCATGCCCAATTTGGGTGCAGTATGCTTCGTATCGCACCAACGCATCGCCGTACTTCTGAACGTTTTTCTGGGCAAATTCGCTTGCTCTGCGCCCCGAAGCCTTCTGCCTCGCGCCGCCACCGCCGAGCACGCCGCCCTTGAGCGGACTCCACGGAATGAGGCCAAGGCCGTAAGCCTGGCACGCGGGAATGACTTCGAGCTCGATCGAGCGGTCGATGAGGTTGTATAGGCTTTGCTCGGAAACCAGGCCAAGCATGTGGCGCGAGCGCGCTTTTTCGCACGCCTGGGCAATATGCCAACCGGCAAAGTTCGACGAGCCGACATAGAGCACCTTGCCCTGCCCAACCAGAACTTCCATTGCCTGCCAGATTTCGTCCCATGGCGAAAGCCTGTCGATGTGGTGCATTTGATATAGGTCGATGACTTCCGTGTTCATGCGTTTGAGCGACGCCTCGCATGCACGAATGATGTGTCTGGCTGATAGGCGAGATTCGTTGGGCCAGTCGCCCATGATTCCGTAAACTTTCGTGGCCACCACGATCTTGTCGCGCCGCCCGCCACCTTGAGAAAAAAAGCGGCCGACGATCTGCTCGGTCAAGCCCTCACCCTTTTGCCAACCGTAAACATTCGCGGTATCAAAGAAATTTATACCGTGTTCAATCGCCCGGTCCATGATCGCAAACGCGTCGGTTTCCGGCGTGTGAGGACCGAAATTCATTGTGCCAAGACACAAACGACTCACTTTGAGACCTGTGCGTCCAAGTTGTGCATAGTTCATTTGTGGATCCCTTTCGTGTTAGAGCCGATTCGTTGCAACAATCATGTATTCGATTTCGCCAAGCGGTTCGATGACAACGTCGAACGTTGGCGAAAAGATCGCACGCCAGCCTTCGGCGTCGTAAGCAACACCGTCGAGCGAGACACCGAGCACTTCGTCGTGGTGGACATACGAGGTGGGGCTGAGGATTTCCATGCGCATGCCGTCTGGCAATGGGGGCGACGCGTCGGTCGGCAAAGAGGCGATGCGCTCGAGGGCCGAGGAAGAAGGAACCTCGGCAACGAGAACGCCTCGAGGGCGAAGAACACGCCCAAGCTCGCGCGTGAAATGGGTGAAGGCTCTACGCGATGGCGGGTGCGCAAGGGTGCCGTGCAGGGCAAGCGCTGCGTCGAACGAGCGATCGCCCACGGGCAAAGGCTCCCAAAAGTCCGTCTCGAGGATGGGGATGGTGCGAGTGCGTTGATTGCATAGCGCAATCATGGCAGCAGAGATGTCGATACCCACGGCTTCATGCCCCGCATCGAGCAACCGCGGAAGCTCGCGGCCCGAGCCAACACCGAGAACGAGCACACGATGTCTGCCGGCGATGTGCGCGAGCGCCATGTCGATGCGTTCGCGCGAGACAGATCCCGATAAGGCGTAGTCTCGGTCGTAGCGACGAGCGATGGCGTTGAAAAAGACTTGCGCGCACACGTTGGCAATCATGGCTTGCCGAGGCTTTTGAGCTTGCCCTTGCCTTTCAACATATCGCTCGTGCGCTCGCAAAGGGCGAGGTAGATCGCCTCGTGCAAGCCAGCAAGCGTGACGGCACTGTGGCGCACATGTTCGAGATCGCTTTTCGACCAGCTGCTGTGCGGGGCCTTGGTGGCTCCGCGGGCGTGCGCCCGGCCGACGACCGCACCAAGATAGGCTGCAAGCCGTGGCAGATCCTGCCGGTCGAGCCTCCGGAGATTGAGTTTGTCTTCCTGCGGCGTCAGGCGCCGTACGATCATCGAAATGTCTTTTTTCTTGTGGCGGATTGTCGTTGTCCCCAACATGAGCGGTGTGTGCATAATGCACGCATTGTAGGCTTTGGCCACGCGCTCGGCCCCGAAAGAGTCCATTTCACCCGACGCAAAGGCAGCGCCGGCCGGATCCTCCTCCTGCTTCATATCGAAAATCCATCCACCGTCCCGCCCGCCTTTGCCAGCCACGAGCACCGCGATGCGCAGCGAGCCAAGCGAGCCCGTGCCCGCGATACGAAAAGCCATGTCTTTGATTTCGAGGGCGCTTTCGTTCGGTCTTGCCGATTTCGGCAGGCTTGCAACGTAGCGAGCGAGTGCATCGGGCACCGCATTGGCAAACGCACGAGGAAGCGTTGCATAGCGCTCACCGCGCTTGAAGTGGCGGCCACCGTACGCAACCGTCGTTCGCCCATCGAGCATCTGAAGGCGCGTTCGGTGCTCAACCTGCTCGATCAGCCGAAGCACCGGAGGCGGCGCTAGAGGAAGCTTACCACCTTGAAAAACGCTCTTGTGCCACGCGCCCAGCAGCGCATCGCAAAGCGACAAGGTAACCAAGCCGTCGGCACCAAGCTCGCGACCGGCAAGAATGAGACTCGTTGTCAGCCGCAACAGGTCGAAACGCCACGGCCCAACGATGGCGTCGTCGAAGTCGTTGAGATCGAAAAGCGCCATAGTAGCTTTGGTAGCTTTCGCCTTTGTCCCGCTTCCGTTGGGGCGGAACGCGCCGAAGTTTTCGAGGTGCAAGTCGCCGGTGATCCACCCGCGGCCGCCTGGGCCGCTCGCGAGATCGGGATACGCCTCAAGAAGCTCGTAAAAAAGGGGCGATGCGCCTCGCAAAAAAGCGAGTGGTGTAGCGCTCATGCGCCTAAGCTTGTGAAAAAAAAGCGCGGGGAACGCCCGCGTTTTGTCACGATCGAGTGTGAGCTGACGATCCGTCAAAGCACGACTAAGTTGCGCCAACCCCTTGTTTGAACGACTCATTGCGATTGTTGTACGCTGCCCATCTCCTGTTGTGTACCGTCGCCAACGCCGCGTGACGTACTTGTTTCACGGTTGTCAAACGGATCTCCGTCGCCTGCTCGCCCAGTGGCTCGAAAACGGCACGATTGCCTCGTCCAAGGTCGCGCCGCTGGCCCGCGTGCTCGCGCAGGCATACGCGCCCATTGCCGCGCGTTCGCTCGCACGAAAGCTCCGTGTGCCTGCGTCGATCGCTACCATCACGGTTGGCGGCGCAACGCTCGGCGGATCCGGCAAAACGCGGGTAGCGATTGCGTGCGCTGCGCTCCTTGCAAAGCAAGGCGCCAAAGTCGCTCTTGTTGGCCACGCGTACCGTGCAAAGCCACGAGGTGCGCGCGTCGTCACACCTGCGTGCGCTCTTGGCGAAGTAGGCGACGAGGCAATTGCATGCGTACGGGCTCTTGGCCGAGCAGGTGCGCGCGTGGTGGTCGTCGTAGCAGAGTCGCGGCAGCACGCGGTCGACTATGCGATCGCGCACTATCCGAAACTCGACGCGCTCGTTATCGACGGCCCACTCGAGATCCGTCCGCGGCGCGCCGATCTCGCGCTGCTCGCAGTAGACGCCGAACATCCGTGGGGCTCAGGAGCGCTTTTCCCTGCAGGCGATCTGCGTGCATCGACCAGCGCGCTGTTGTCCCGAGCCGATCAGCTCGTTGCCGTGAGCGCTCGGCCTGCCTTCGTTTTATGTGCAAAGCGCACATTTCCACTGTCGCATCTTTTAGGCATGCGCTTTGGATTTTTCTCGGCCATGGCGCGACCGGCCCGGCTTCTGTCGGCCTTGGCAAGGGCGAACGTGACTCCCAGCGTTGTTGTTCACGCCCCCGACCACGGTCCTGTGTCGCGCAGGCTGGCCGACCAAATCGCGCATCTCGACACACGCGTCGAGATGTGGGTCGCAAGCGAGAAGTGTGCCCTTCACCTCGAAACCCTTCACCTCAAAAGATGCGAGCTTCGCAAGCCGATTGCGACCTTCGAGTCGACGGCCACATTGCCTGACGTCGTTGGTGCGCGCGTGCAATCCCTTTATCAAAATCGATCTTCATGATGTCATTCAGAATCAATGCCACTTTTTGCTAATGAAGAATGAAACGTGAGCGAGTTCGACGCAAAAACTGAAGTCACGACGATCGTCCAAATACCGTTGGGCAATGACGCCGAACAGCGACCGAAAACCAGCGATTGCCTCGTCACAATCTACACGAAAGACACGTCTCTTCTCGGCAAGCGTTTCGTCCTCGATTTCACACCGGTGCGCATCGGGCGTGGCTCTGAGAATCACATCGCCCTCGATAGCGACGCCGTTTCGCGTCGTCATGCGCACCTCGAACAACGCGGCGAGGTATGGTGGGTAGTCGACAACGGATCAACGAACGGCACTTTCGTCAACGACGAGCCAATCAGGCACGAAGCCAGCCTCGCCAATGGCGATCGCATCAAAGTCGGCCCGACGATTTTCAAATACCTCTCGGGCGCCGACGTCGAGGCGCAGTACCACGAAGAAATCTACCGCATGATGATCATCGATGGTCTCACGCAGGCGCACGTGAAGCGGTACCTGCTTGAAACCCTCGAAAAAGAGGTCATTCGCGCGCACCGTCACGCGCGCGATCTTGCCCTCATCATGTTCGATATCGACCACTTCAAAAGAATCAATGACAACCACGGGCATCTTGCGGGCGACTTCGTGCTGAAAGAGCTCGCGCGCATCGTGCAAGACCGAGTCCGTCGCGACGAGGTCTTTGCGCGCTACGGCGGCGAAGAGTTTGCCATCATCTTGCCTGAAACGAACCTCACGGGCGCGCGCGCACTTGCCGAAGGCCTGCGCGAGCGAATCGCACAAAGCCGATTCATCTTTCAAGGCAACATGATTCCAGTCACAATTTCAATCGGCGTGGCCCTTCTCTCCGCGGCCGAAAAAACTGGGCCCGATCTCATTTCTAGCGCCGATGCCAAGCTCTATGAAGCAAAGCGAGCCGGCCGCAACCGCGTTGCCAGTTGATCGCTTTCGATTTAGTGCTCTTCACGATGACATGCTGCCCGACATGAAAACTACGCTGCCTGGGCCGCGTTCGTGCGAGCTCGCGGCTCGACTCTCCGCCGTTGAATCACCCGCGGTGGGCGCACGGCGAGATGCACGAAGCTTGGTGTCCGGTGCCTCGCACGCCCCCATTTTCTACGAGCGCGGGCGAGCGTCCAACGTTTACGACGTTGACGGCAATCGCTACGTCGACTTCGCGGCGGGTTTCGGGGGGCTCTTGCTCGGCTACCCGCCAAACGCAGCAACCACCGCCAGCATCGCGGCGATGACCGAATTGCCGCTCGCACTTGGCGACGTCTACGCATCCGAGTCGAAGGTACGAGCGTGCGAGGCCATCGCGGCTCTCTACCCCGAACCGGGTGCACGCGTGATGCTCGGCCTATCAGGCGCCGACGCCGTGTCGTGCGCGCTCAAAACCGTGGCTCTCGCGACAAAGAAGACTCGCGTCGTTGCCTTTGCGGGCAGCTATCACGGCTTGTCGCATGGGCCGCTCGCAGCGCTTGGTTTCGCGCCAAGCTTCCGCGAACCGTTTTCCGCGCAGCTCGGCAACTTCGTCACGTTCGCGCCTTATCCGTCGTCCGTGAGCCATCTCGACGACAGCATCGAAGCGGTCCGCTCGGCATTTGCGCACGGCGACGTGGGTGCCGTTCTTGTCGAGCCAATCCTTGGGCGCGGAGGATGCGTCGTACCGCCGAGCGGTTTTCTTGGCGCACTTCGCACGATGTGTAACGACGACGGCGCGCTGCTCGTGGCCGATGAAGTGTGGAGCGGCGTTGGCCGAACAGGAACGATGTTCGCGTTCGAGCACGAAGGCATCACTCCAGACATCGTTTGCCTTGGCAAAGGCCTTGGCGGAGGCATTGCGGTTTCCGCGTGCCTTGGCCGCGCCGAAGTCATGGCAGCGTGGGGCGCATATGGCGGCGCGACCATCCACACGGGCACGCACTTCGGATCGCCTCCTGCTTGTGCAGCGGTCCTGGCAACGATCGCGGCAGCACGCGATCTCGCACCTCGAACCATCGAGCTAGGGCATCGCTTTCGCGCAAAGCTCGAAATGGCGTGCGCCAACGCATTGGCACATGCATCCGTGCGTGGCCGCGGGCTCATGGTGGGCGTCGAACTAATGAATGCGCAATTCGCGCTACGCGTATCGCGCGCGCTTTTGGAACGCGGGTTCATCGTGCTCACAGGTGGCGTGGGCGGCAACGTTCTTACGCTCTCGCCACCGCTGACCATCTCGCCAGAGCAACTTGACGCCTTCGCAGCCGCGCTCGGCGATGTGCTCGCATCGAGTCGGCCATGATCATCAAGGCGAACCTCGCTCGCAGCGTTGCGCTCCACGAGCGAGCTCGTGCACTTGTATCGGCATTCGAGCGAGGCGAGCCACCGCCCGAGTCGAGGGACGCACTCGCATGTGATATCGCGCGATTCCAAGCCGACACAATCGATGGTTACTCGCGTCTTTGCCGCGCGCGCGGCGTCAACATTACGTCGTTGACTTGTGCCTCCGACATTCCCGCGGTTCCCACTGACGCGTTCAAGCTCACTCGCGTGGCTACGTTCGAACCACGCGAAGCAAACGTCGTGTTTCGTACGAGCGGCACAACTCAGGGCATCGAGGCGCGCGGCGAGCACGCCATGCGCGACGGCACGACGTACGACGCAGCCGCCGTTGCCTTTGGCAAGTACTGGCTCGCCCGAGATCTCGCGCCCGGCAAAGTCATGGTCCTCGTGCTTGCGCCATCTGCCGAGCAAGTGCCCGATTCATCTCTCATTCACATGTGCCAGCAGTTCGCCAAGGCATTCGGGCACCCTGCATCGCAAAACGATACGTTTCTCGTGCAGGATGGAGTCATCAATCTGTCTCGGTTTCATAAGCGCGTTGCGACTGCGACAGCGCAAAATATGCCCATTTTGCTACTCGGAACGTCGTTTGCGTACGTTCACTTCCTTGATGCACTAGACGCACGCGTAGGGGCGTATGGCCATACGCCCCTACCCGCAGGCAGCCGCGTCATGCAAACCGGCGGGTACAAAGGGAAAAGCCGCGAGGTGCCTGCAGCCGCGCTTCGTCGTGAGCTCGCACGCGCGTTGCGTGTCGACGAGCGCGAGATCGTCGCCGAATACGGCATGACCGAGCTCTCGAGCCAATTTTACGAGAGAACCCTCTTCGATGCTGCTTCGCCAAAGGGCATTTTTGCCGAACCTCCGTGGGCTCGTGTCGTGCCCGTCGATCCCAACTCGCTTGTGCCCGTAGCTGATGGCGATGTCGGCATTGCGAAAATCATCGATGCCATGAACGTAGATAGCGCCGTTGCCGTGCTCACCGAAGATCGCGTACGGCGAGTCGTGGGCGGTTTCGAACTCTTGGGTCGAGCGCCTGGTGCAAGAGCGCGAGGCTGCTCGATTGCCATCGACGAGCTGCTCGGTTCCACGCGCTCCACACGCGAAAAGACGGCGCCATGATACGAAGCGCGGAATCACGCGCGACGGATGTTTGGCGCATTGTTTTTTCGGCGCGCGACGTGGCCGCAGCGCGCGCGGCAATTCTTGACGACATTGTTCGGTCAACGAATCTATCGCGCGAAGGCGTTGAGCTCGCTTTCGAAAAGCACCTCGAGCTCGATCCAAGTGACGCCGACATCGCGAATCTTGTCGCGGCCGCAGGCGACGCCGAACGTGTCACAGTCGTTCTGTCGTCGAACGTGTTCGTTGGCGCGCTTCGAGCCATCGCACTTGCAAGGGCCGCATCTGCTGATGTGGTGGTGCGCCCGTCGCGACGCGATCCAACCTTTGCACGTGCCCTTGTTCGGGCTGCCGCGGCTCGCGGGGACTCGTCGTTACGTCTCTGTGAAAACTTCTGCGTTGCCTCTGCGCAACAAGGCGAAATCCATATTTACGGCAGCAACGAAACCATCGCGGAAGTTTCTGCCAAGACACGCGTGAAGATTATAGGGCACGGTAGCGGCATGGGCATCGCCTGGGTTTCGGGCCACGCCGACATGAACATGGCAGCCGCCGCACTTGCCTACGATGTCGTGGCGTTCGATCAGCACGGTTGCTTGAGCCCGCGCATCGCGCTCGTCGAAGGTGACAACGTGCGTGCGACGAGCTTCGGCCGCGCGCTTCACGAGGCGCTCGAGCAGCTTGGGCGCAAAGTCGAGCGAGGTACTGTTTTGCCGGCCGAGCAAGCAGAGGCCGAGCGGTACGTGGCGACCATGACGTACGTGGGCCGCGTCCTTGTTGGAAGTGCACACGTCGTCGCGATCGCGCCGGTCGGCTCGCCGCTCGTTTTGCCCCCGCCAAACAGGCACGTGCACATTGCATCCGTTGCAAACGCCGAGGCTGCCACGGTGCAGATTGCGCCGCTGTCTCGTGGAATCATCACAGTTGGAAGTGACAACCCCGATTCGGCACGAACGATCGCGCCGCCTTGGGCACGCATCGCAAGACTTGGCTGGATGCAACGTCCCCCGCTAGATGGACCGGTCGACCAACGCCCGCGTTCGATTTGACGTGGTCGTCACCCTGCGGCGGGCGCCGCAGGCAGCGCTGGTACGCCGCGCGTTGGCAAGATCAAATCGCGGTAGCACTGCAAGGCCGCGCGAATGATCTTCGAGGCTTGGAACGGACCGAGCAACTCATCGACCTCGACCTGCTTATGCTCGAGCGCTTTGTAGTCTTCGAAGAACCGTTTGAGTTCGAGTAGCCGGTGCTTGGGCATCTCGCGAATGTGCGTGTACTGGTTGTACGCTGGGTCGTCGAGGTGCACGGCGATGATTTTGTCGTCGAGCCCTTTGTCGTCGCGCATTTGCATGAGCCCAATGGCGCGTGCGCGCATAATGCACATGGGCGTAACGGGCTCTTGGCAAAGCACGAGGATGTCGAGCGGATCGCCATCGTCGCAATACGTTTGCGGGATGAAGCCGTAGTTCGCCGGGTAGTGCACGGCACTGAAAAGAATGCGATCGACACGCAAAAGCCCGGAGTCCTTGTCAAGCTCGTATTTGACTTTGGAGCCCTTCGCGATTTCGATGAACGCTGGAATGCTTTCGTCGATGGGCTCACAGCATGGGATGTCGTGCCAGGGGTGCGTCATGGATTAGTCTCCGTGTTGCGCATTCAGTCACTGCCTGCGTCGTTGGTGTCGTTTGCGCCGTTTGCGTTTGCATCGGTGTCGCCTGCGTCGAGGTCGCTTCCGTTATCGGCAGCAATGACAACCACGCGAAGGAAGTAGTCTGCGCACGTGCCGTTGTGAACCGTTAGGTATCCTGCTTGTGCGTTCGATAGCTCGGTGAGGTTGCCCGAGCCGATCGTGAAGTTGTCACCTGTGGCGAGCGGGTTTTTCTCGGCACTAATGTACGGCACGATGACTGCCGGCGGACGATTCCCGAGTAATTTCAAGTCGAAAAAATACGCGCGTTGGCGAGAGAAGTCGAGCCACTCCCCATCGATGGGGTTTGACTCCCACGTGTTCGCGTTGAGCATGCGACCTTCGCCAGGGTTTTCGCCGTAGTCGACGCCGCTGCCATCGCAGTTGTGGCCGTAGCAGCTCGACGTCGCGGCGGCGCCCGCAGTGACAAGAGCCCAAAACCCCACAGCGAACACAACGCGTATCCGTCGAGGGTGTTTACCAGCCGTCGCGAGCGACGCGAGGCCGAGGCGGGCCCGAGGAGCCCGCGTAAGCGTACGTTGTAGTACGTGCGCAGGCACCGCAGGGCCCAGCAAACGCGTTGCGCGCAATCGCGGCGCGCAGCAGGCTGGTAAACACCGTCTCATCCGCAAAGCTCCGCGGCTTCTAGTGCATGGTAGGTGAGAATGAAGTCGGCGCCTGCACGGCGAATCGATGTGAGCGTTTCCATCATGGCCCGCTTGTAATCGAGCATTCCGCGCGCGGCAGCGGCGTGGAGCATCGCGTACTCGCCCGACACGTTGTACGCACCGAGCGGAAGCACCGAGGCCTTGCGCACGTCGCGGATGATGTCGAGGTAGGCCAGAGCGGGCTTGACCATGAGCATGTCGGCGCCTTCGGCTTCGTCGAGCAAAGATTCGCGGATGGCTTCGCGCGCATTGCCAGGATCCATCTGGTAGCCAGCGCGATCGCCAAACTTCGGCGCGCAATCGGCGGCCTCGCGGAAAGGTCCGTAGAAGCTGCTCGCGTACTTTACGGCGTAACTGAGAATGCATGTATCTGAGTAACCGGCGTTGTCGAGAGCCATACGGATTTTGCCCACGCGCCCGTCCATCATGTCGCTCGGCGCAACGACGTCGGCACCAGCGTTTGCGAAAACGACCGACATTTCGGCGAGCACTTCGATGGTTGCGTCGTTGTCGACGACCCACTCGCCGCCGTCACGTTTCGCGCGTTGCTTGAGAATGCCGCAATGCCCATGCTCGGTGTATTCGTCGACACACACGTCGGCCATCATCACGAGCTCGGGTACCGCGCTCTTCATTTCAGCAATGGCCAATGGCACAGGTCCCTCGGGATCGAGCCCAGAGCTCCCACGATCGTCTTTCGTTTTCGGAAGGCCGAAAAGGATGACCGAGTTGACGCCGCGGGCTTTGATGGCCTTGGCTTGCTCGCGTGCAGCACTCACGGGAAATTGGTGGATGCCAGGCATTGTCGAAATGGGGCACGGCGCGTCGATTTGCGCATTGAAGAACATCGGGTAAACGAAGTTTTTCGGCGTAAGCGTACTCTCGCGGACCAAAGTGCGAAGTTCGGGTGTAGCGCGCAAACGGCGAGGTCGAATGGTAGGAAAGCCCACGGCGTGGCAGTACTAATACCCGGACACTTTGGAGTCGACCGGTTCGTTTCGACAAAACACACCATGGGTAAACTCGTAGGGAAACGCGTGCTCGTTTTGCGCGCGCGTGAGCAAGCAGCCAGTGTGACAGAGCTTCTTCGCGCGCGCGGCGCCGAACCCGTGGTGATGCCGATCCTCGAGTTTCATCCTCCTACTGATCCGCGCCCAATGATCGCCGCCATTGGCTCGCTTGCCGAGCGCGGCGAAGGCGACGAACGCCATGGCTGGGTTGTCTTCACGAGTGCGAATGGCGTTGAGCGAGTGCTCACCGAGATCGCACGCCAGGGCATGAGCGTAGAGGCGCTCGGCAACATGCGCGTAGCGGCCGTCGGGCCGGCCACGGCAAGTGCACTCACAAAAGCTGGAATAAAAGTCGACCTCGTTGCACGTGAGCATCATGGAGAGGGGCTAGCTGCCGATATGCTCGCTGCAATCGGTAATGAATCACCCAAGCCAAGTGTGCTTCTGCTGCGAGCCGAGGTCGCACGCGATGTACTTCCGGAAACGCTTCGCGAAGCCGGCTGCAAAGTCGATATCGTTTCCGTTTACAAAACCGCGGCGCCTTCTGGCCCCCTCGTCGATGGGCTGGTGGTACGCCTCGAAGCAGGCGATATCGATGCGATTCTTTTTACCTCACCGAGCAGCGTGAATCACCTTTGCGACGCGCTAGACGCGCATGCCGCGCATGCGGAAAATCTGCTTTCGCGCGCGGGCATCATTGTGGCAAGCATTGGTCCCGTCACAACCGAGGCAGCACATGCGCGAGGGGTCAAGGTCGATGTCACGGCCCGGCCGTCGACCATGGCCGCGCTCGTCGAAGCGCTGGAAAACCACTTCGACAAAAAGCACATTTCGTAGGGGCGCAGCATGCTGCGCCCCTACCGCTTGTACGCAACGCTATTGTATTGTTATTGTGTATTGTTATTGTCGTATGCACCTCAGCTCCGTCATCATCCAGCGAGAGGTCGCGTCGGTCCACCAAGTCGAAGAGGCGCTGGCAAGGCAGGTCCTCTACGGTGGCGATCTCGTTACCAACCTGCTCGAAGTGAGCGACACTTCCGAGCCTTTCCTTATGCCGGTGGTTGGCGAGGTGTTCGGCATTTCACCGTGGCCATCCGGCGAGCTTCCAACGGCGAACCCCGAAACAATCAAGCTTATTTCGCCCGAGATCGCCTCAGCACGAGAATTCTTTCCGCTGTCGGTCGATAGCCTCGGACTTGTCATTGCGGTTGCGGAACCGCTGCCCGGCGACGTCAAAAACGAGCTGGAATTCATGCTTGCAACGCCGGTCCATCAGCGGCTCGTGCCGCTGGTGCGTATTCGCCAGGCGCTTGCGCGCGACTTTGGCATCCCATTGGGCGAACGCTTTCAGCGCCTTCTCTCGCGTCTAAGTGGAGTTAGCGGGGCGCCTCTCAGTGGGGAAACTACGCCAACCGCGTCTGCCGCGTCTGCCGCGTCCGCCATTGCACCATCGACCGCTGCACCCATCACGAAATTGCCGCCTCGCCCACCAAGCCATCCTCCAGTCGCTTTGGTGCTGGAAAAGGTGGGCTCGTACCCACCACCACCGATGGCAGCCGGTGCGCCACGTACGCTGGTGCGCAATGCCGATGCGCCCGATGCGCCGCCCCCGCGTCCGCCGCGACGCCGGCGTGGGCCGCTCACGTTCGATATGGCAACCGCCGAAATGGAGCAGGCGGCCGAGCGCGACGCCATCTTCGATCTGATCTTCGACTTCGCGCGGCAGTTCTTTGACTACACGGTGCTCTTCGTGGTGCGCGGCGACATCGCCGAGGGCCGAGACGCATTCGGCAACGGGGCATCTCGCGAGCGTGTCGCGCAAATCAGCGTACCGCTCGATATGCCAAGCATCCTCAAGATGGCGCGCGACCAGCGCACAGTCGTCGTGAAGGTTCCTGCGAGCGCGGGGCTTGATGCTGTTCTCGCAAACGATCTTGGCAGACCAGGCACCGCCGCGTGCGTCGTGATCCCGGTTGTGGTGCGCACGCGTATCGTCGCGCTCATTCTTGGCGACGGAGACAACAACGACGTAGAGGCGACGAGTCTTTCGGAAACCAAAAAACTTGTCGATAAGGCAGCAAGCGAGTTCGAGCGACTTGTCGCGCGCAGGAAGATCGAAAATCGTGTGCAACCACCAGTTGTTGTGCCGACCACGGAATCAGAGGCGGACGCTCCTGTTGCGCCTGCGAGTCCCTCGCTCGAAGAGCTTGCAGCGCCGATCCGCGAGCTTGTAGGGGATCCAAATCTTGATCGCATCGATACAAACGAGACAATCGACACCGCAGAGAATGTGACTACGCACAGGCGCCGATCCGAAGCGCCGGCGCTCGAATTCAGCACAAACCTCCCATACCCATTGGGCTTTGGTGGTGACATCGGTGAAGTCGTCTCTGCGTCCGATCGAGCGCCAGCCGATGCTCTCGCTGACAACGATCCCGATCGGACGCCAATTGCGCCTGCAGTCGATCCAGACGCAACTCCGTTGGCACCGCCAGTAGCCGTTGCGACCGTAGTGGGTGATGCCAGTATCACCGTGTCAGCGCCATCCACCGCCGAGGCAACATCCAAAGATACGCGGCACGATCAAGGGCGCCCGACACCTTCGTCCGACCACCAAATCAGCGTTGCGGCGCACAAGCCGCCATCGCCGCACTCCGAGGAAACGCCGCTCGCGTCGGTCATTGTCGACATGGCAAGCGAGTACATTGCATGCGTTGATCGTGTGATCGCAGGACACGATGACGAAGCCGAAATAGCGCTCATCGCTGGCGGTGCGTATGCAATGCCATTCATCATGGCGAAGTTTCCCGGTCCGGTAACGCTCGATCTCGAGCACCTGCCCGACGGACCTTGGCCGCGCGTCGACGAGTGCGGGCCGGTGCTTCGGCTGGTGGCGAACCAGCAGTTGGCGGCGCTGCCATTTTTGCTTTCACGCATCGAAGATCCTGCTATCGAAAACCGCTTCTGGGCAACCTTTCTCTTGACAGAGATCATCTCACCGGAAGCAGTCGAACCGGCGTTGGCACGCGTGTTCGACGACGACGTGCGCGTACGGCGCGTGGCACGAGAAGCGGCGCGGGTGCTATCGGAATCGCATCCCATTGCGGTCGTCGAAAGCCTCGAAGCTGTGGCAACGAATCGGGGCACTCCGCTGCTCAGAAGGGTCTGGGCAATCGAGGCGCTTGGTGCAACGCGCGAGGCACTTGCGGGCGGGGCGCTCATCCCGCTGGTTTGTGACGACGTGCGCGAGATTGCAACACAAGCCCATAAGGCACTCGTGCTCGTCACACGTCAGGATTTCGCGGGCGATCGGGCTGCGTGGCAAGCGTGGTGGAACCAAAACAAGGAGCGCGACAGGGTGGAATGGCTCATCGACGCGCTCATGCACGAGCAGGCAGAGATTCGCGCCGCTTCTGACGACGAGCTCAAAACGATCACGAAGGAGCACGTTGGCCATTACGACGACACGTCGAAGCGTGAACGAGAGCGTGCGCAGGCTCGCTACCGCGAATGGTGGTGGACCATAGGGCGAATGCGCCGACCTCATTGACCGCTTTCGATTTGCCGCGATCTCTTCGTTGGCGGCTGCGGTGCGTGAAGGGGCCCCATCCGCGCGCTCGCTTTGCTCGCTGCGCTGCCTTGCCGCCGCCGCGAGCCCCGAGCAGGTTGCGGACCGAGTATTTTTGCCGAGTTCCGAGGTGCGTGTGCTTGTATAGCACACGCACACAGCCTCGCACGGCTCGGCTAGCATCGCGAGGCGCTTCGACGAGAGCTGCTTGTGCAGCTTGAGGAGAAGCAACGAAGCGATGCGACGGAAATCGGCGAAAAGACGACGGGAGCAACCTTCGAGGGGCTCGATATCTCGCGTCAACTTGAAAGCGGTTTACTATTCTTTGTAGTACCGCACGGGCCCATACCGCCGTGAGAAACGGATCTCTTGCGCGTAGGGGAAAATGTCTTCCATCACGCCCTCGCGAAGACGCGTTTGCTGCGCAGCCCACGCGAGCGGGTCGGCCAAATCTTTGTGTTCTTGCAGGAAGATTTCGCGCGCCTTACCGGCAGGGAAAAGGAAAGTGGGAAACTGCTCCGGGAACACGTCGCGCGAATCCACGGAGTACCACGGTTCGCTTGCCATCTCGTCGTCGTCGTTGCGAGCCTTTGGCATGCTTCGGAAGCGGCATTCGGTGAGCGGACAGAGTTCGTCGTAGTCGTAGAAAACAACACGCCCGTAGCGCGTTATGCCAAAATTTTTAAGGAGCAAATCGCCTGGGAAAACATCGGCACCCGCGAGATCTTTGAGCGCATTGCCATAGTCGCGAATGGCGTCGCGCAACTGCACATGGTTGGCGTCGCGGAGGTAGACATCGAGCGGAATGAGGCGCCTTTCGGTGTAAAGATGCTCGATGACAATTTGGTCTCCATCGATTTCAACGGTGGAGGGGGCCAGCTTGCGAAGCTCTTCGACGAGCGTGTGGTCGAAGCGCTTGAGCGGGAACGCAACGTGCGCATACTCGAGGGTGTCGGCCATGCGACCTACGCGATCGTGCTTTTTGACGTACTGATAGCAGGCTTCGACTTGCTTTCGATCCGTGTCTTTTGGCGGCGAAAACCAGTCGCGAATGACTTTGAAGACGTACGGGAAGGAGGGAAGGGTAAACACCAACATCACCATTCCTTTGGTGCCCGGTGCGAGAATGAATGCGTCGCTCGAGTGCTTGATGTGGTGCGACAGGTCGCGGAAAAATAGAGTTTTTCCCTGCTTTTGCAGGCCCACCATCGTGTAAAATTCCGCTTGCGGCTTGCTTGGAACAAGCGATTGAAGGAAAGCAACATAGGCCGAAGGCACTTCCATATCGACCATGAAGTACGCGCGCCCAAGGCTGAAAATGCGGCCAATGTTTTGGGGGTCGACGAGCAGCGTGTCGGCGTACACGCGACCCGCGTTGTCTTGGAGCAGTGGCACGATGAAAGGCACGATGTTCGTGCCGTTGAGCACACGGCCGACGATGTAAGCGGCTTTGTTGCGAAAGAAGAGCGAGCGCAAAACCTGGATCTGGAAATTTGGATTGCGCTCCCAGCCGCGAGGGAAGCGCTCGGCAACGGCGCGCGCGAGCCAGTCGAGATCGCGGCGCAGGTTTTGAAAGTCGTTTTTGAGCTCGAAGCTTTTTAGGATCGCGAAGAAGGTGCCGCGAAGTTCATCGTTTCGCGGGTAGTAACAGCGGTAGGTGGGTTCGGTGCCGTCGAGGTGCTCGGTCGAGACCGATGGGCGGCCGAACATGTACTCGTTGCGGTGGTAGCGGTGGTCGATGACACGGCGCGAGACGGAGTTGAAGAATGTTTCGGCGCACTCGGGCTGCTTGTGCTCGTAAAGCAGATCAATGTACGCCCGCTTGATGATGGGCCAGAGTGTTTCTTCGCGACCTGCGCCCGGGAAGCGCTCGGTCACGGCCGTGACGGACTCCGCCACGCGCTCGTCGTACATTTCGATGCGCTCTTGCGAGGCCTTGCGCGCGCCTACCCAGTCGGCATTTTCGTAGCGCTCTTTGGCCTTCGCGCTCGTGGCGCGGAAGAGGCGGTAGTGTCGGTCGAAGCCATTGAGAATGGTCTGGGCAATTTCGATACTGAGTTTCATGGTGGGAGCAAGGGCAGGGTGCCGGGGGTGAGACGAAGAAGCAACCAAGCTTTCCGTTGACCTGGCTACGAGATACGACTATTGCAGCGCAAGATTCCGTTTGACGGAACGTGACGCGCGGTGGAGCAGCCTGGTAGCTCGTCGGGCTCATAACCCGAAGGTCGTAGGTTCAAATCCTACCCGCGCAACTGTTGGAAATATAAAGGGAATCCGGTCGCTGACTCGGTTCCCTTTCGTGTTTCTTGGGCCAGTTTTGGGCCAAGCGGTTGCACGGGCGGAACTGCAACCAGACCGCCGATCGTTGCAGGTGCCGAATTTCTCCCACGCGGAAAGATACGCGGTGCGATGCTGATGTCGTGCGTGACGAAGAACTCTTGCTCGCTTGGCTGCACCTCAGCGACATCCACTGCTCGAAAGAAGGAGGAGCGAATAGCACGGATCGAAAGCGAATCCTGACGGTCCTAAAGCGCGACGTTGAAGCCTTCATGGGGGAAGGGCAGGTTCCGAAACCTTCAGCGCTCATCGTAACGGGCGACATTGCGGCGACCGGCGATGAGCCTAAGTCTAGTACAAGCGCTGGGGAATACGACGCGGCCACGCAATGGCTCGACGCGTTTTGCACAAGCCTGAGGATCGCGCGCAGCGCCGTGCTTCTCGTCCCCGGGAATCACGACGTTCAGCGACCACAGGATTTAGACCGGAACGTAAAGCGGCTCATTGATGATCTCCGCCGAGGCGGTAAGCGCGGCGAACGCATTGAAGATGCGCTAGATCATGCGGCAGACCGCGCGATGATCGTGCGACGGCAAAAGAACTACATCGCGTTCTCGCAGGATTTCGGTCCGAGGGATGCAGAGCGAGACCCTGACGGGCTTTGGTGGAGTGCTCGCCTCGGCCCAGTCGGTAAGCAAGTTCGCGTGACGGGGCTGAACACGGCCCTACTTGCTCGCGATAACAAGGATTGTGGACTGCTTCGGCTGGGTGGTCACCAGCTAAACGCTCTTGTTTGCACGTTCAACAAGAACACGGACCTCTCGCTCGCACTGACGCATCATCCGTTAAGTGGCGGCTGGCTCCGCGACGAAAAGGATGTGGTTTCCTGGTTCAAGAGCCACGTGGATGTTCACCTAAGTGGTCACGTCCACGGCGCCTCCTCCGAGGGCCGCCATTCGGGCGCCGGCTCCGGCTTCGTCACCGTGTCTGCTGGAGCGGTGCACGCCGGTGCACCGAACGCGCAGACACGGTGCACCGAACGCGCAGACACGCGGAATCATTGTTACAATTTTGCGGCCCTCTATCGGCTAGGCGACGGGAACGTGGTTCTTCGCGTCTGGCACCGTCGTTGGTCATCGTCGAATGCGGCATTCAGATCGGACATCGACCAGGTTGGCAGGAGTGGATTCGCGGAACACCCTATCATCGCTTGCGGTCCACGTGGACGGAGTCCGTCAGCTCCACCGGGGCCAAGCGATACGCGGTCGATCTTGTATCCAGATCCGATCGACCTCAAGACGATCTCTATCGCAGACGCAGCTTCAGTGGTGCAGTCCGCGACCGGACTACGGATTGAACTGCTGTTTCAAGGCAATAAGAAGGTCGCCCTCTGGGTAAAACCCATTCACTGTCCGCTTGACGAGCGGAAGTGCCTTCTTCTCAAGACGGCGTGCTTGCTGGCAGGCGACAAGGATACTGAGGAAATCTCGATTGGTTTCGCCGACACTTCGGACCTTTGCAGTGGCATGGGCAAGGACAAATTTCTGGTTCATAGACTTCTGTTCCCGGCTGGCGCCGTTCGGAAGCTCGCTGTGGAGAAGAATCTCGCTCCCGACTTCTGGAGCAGTGTGATTGTCGAGTTTGTCGAGACACCCGTCTCGCCCATAGCGAGGAAGACGGTGGCTGAATGGCCTGATTACGAAGCGAGGCTTGTATGATCTCAATCGGTGAGTGTCAGCCCTATACAAATGGCGCCTGGTGGGAAGTGCACCTGTTTGACAGGGACTCGGCGGTCGCCGTTCTGAAAAATTCGATCATCGACGTGGGTGAGGTGAAGGAGCAGAACGGTGCCTTGATGGGTTGTCGCCTGCTTTTGAAGATCGACGATTCGAAGACTGGCGCGTTACTTTCTAAAGGACGTGAACTTCGCATCCTGGCCGTTGGCGACGAGCAGCAGGAACCCGTCTGGCTGTTCCAAGGAAAGATTGACTACGTCGAGACACGAAGGGCAGCCCCCAGTGGTCCGCTAGACATTGAGGTTCACGCGCGAGGGCCTGGCGCCACACTCATAGATGAAGGGTTCTGTGGCGAGGTCTCGGGGACGCTGTCAGAGCTAGTCGAGCAATTGACGAAGGTCGAACCCATCATCGACGTCTCTATGCCGACGGACTCAGACTGCGTGCGAGCGTGGATAGACGCTGGGTCGATCTTTGGCGCCGTACAACTCGTCGCCGTGACGCTGGGCGGCGTGGTCGCAAGCGAAAACCGCGATCGGTTTTCCATTACGACTCGCGAAGAGGACTTGGCTCGTATGGATGTTCGCCCCGCGGTAGTCATCGACGAGAACAAAGTAGAAAGATTCTCCATGCGTGAGGGCATGCCAGTTCGCGGCCTTTCCGAGGATGACTGACGATAGGGGCTTGACCGATCAAGCTGTAAGGCCTCGTTCAAATGGCAGGAGAATCTCGCTGTACAGCGCGCTCATCATTACGCGCACAACTGGTTCCCAGGATCGCTAGACAAAAACGGCAAGCCAACGCATCGGTTTGCGCAGCAGGCTGGCAAACATGCTCTCATGTCACGGCGGCTCTCGCTATTGGTCATTGACGTCGGAGCGAGCGCGATTGCACATGTGATACCCTCGGCAACATGCTGGGGCGGTCCGTTCGTCTCTTCCTCGTCGACGGCACGCCGCAGGGCATGCGAACGGCCGAAGTCGGGAACTGGAGCGGGCTTGCGCTCGTGTGCCCTCGCACGGATCTCGCTCGACTGGGTACCCGTCCCGAAGTTCGTCGCACCGGAGTGTACATCCTCGTTGGTCCGTCTGAGGTTGCTTCCTCCGCTCCGTTCGCGGTGTACGTCGGCGAAGGGGATGAGGTTTGGACGAGACTGACGAGCCACGATGACTCGAAAGATTTCTGGACGTGGGTCGTGATCTTCGTATCGAAGGACGACAACCTGACGAAGGCGCACGTTCGATGGCTGGAAGCGACGCTCATTCGTGAGATCAAGAAGGCAAAGCGCGCAGAGGTAACAAACGCGAGCGATCCGGTTGGCGGACGACTGCCCGAGGCGGACACCTCCGACATGGAAACATTTTTCGAGAACATCCGGCTCTTGCTGCCCACGCTTGGCGTGAACGTCTTTTCGGTCGAAAGGCCAGAAGGGCTGGGAGACAAGCTTGTTTTAGAACTGCGGTGGGAGCACGCCCAAGCCGAATGTGTCGTTCGGGAAGGTCAGTTCGTTGTGAAGGCCGGCTCGCTGGCTCGCGCAAAGGAGGTCGACTCTCTCGGGGACAGCACGAGGACGCTCCGGAAGATGCTCAAAGAGAGCGGCGTGCTCGTACCCGTCGACGGGAACGGCATGCTCCTGCGCTTCGCCCAAGAGTACGCTTTCGACTCTCCGTCGGCGGCATCGGGTGTCGTCGCCGGGACCCAATTGAATGGGCGCATCGTTTGGAAGGTGAAGGGCGTCGGCATCCCATACAAGGAGTGGCAAGAGAAGCAGGTCGCGGCAGCTAAGAAGACGAGCCAAGATGTCGTTTGAACCGCACGATCGACACGGCACACGCGAACGTCCGAAAGCATATCTACTCCGCGTCGGAAGCGGCGAGCAGTCCGCGATCGCGTACATGACATGCATCGATGCCGTCGACGCGTACGAGCTCCGCGGCGACCTTGGGCGAGATGTTCTCATCGAGTAGCAACTTCACGCGGTCGTCCGAGCCGAGGGTAGGCAATGGCGTAGAGCTTTGCGAACTCGATGTCTTCGTCGGAGAGATACGGGTAGTCTTCACGCACCTCGGCAACGTCGGCGCCGTTGATCATCATGCCGCCCACATGGCGAACCGCGAGGCGGCTCTTCGGAAAGACCGGCTCGCCGCCCAAGATGCTCTCGTCCAGAACAAGCTTGTCTTTCCACGCCTCGAAGCGAGCGAGACGCCTCTTCACGCTCGCGACCAGATCGCCGAACCGGAGCTCGGTGATGAGGCTGACGGTGAGCCGCGACGGGACGGCCTTCGCGTCGAGTGCATCCTTGATGAGGTGGAACAACTTCTTACGGTCGCCCACACCGATGTCGAACCCAAGCTCGGCGACGGCCCAGAAGTAAACGAGATCCGCAAGGTCGAACCGTGGTGGGCTCGCCTTCGCCACAATGCCATGCTCGACGTCCTTGCGAACGCGGCGCTCATCGAGCCCCGTGAGCGCAACAACCTCGGTGGTGGAGAGAGCAGCATGAGCCATAATAATTCCCTATACAGGGTACATTATTTCGGGAACAGCGCACGGTGCTCGAACCAGGCTACATCGGTTTGTGAATCTCACCCGCCCGTTCGCCTTGCTCAACCTATCTGGGGTTTTGGAGCTTTTCGAGCATATCGGCGTCGACGCTATCTTTCGCGCGTCCCGTTGCTCTCTTGTTCCTCAGCAACGCTTGGCGACCAAGCACAGGAAGCTGCATCCCCTCGACCTCGACGATCATTCGCGAACCACAAGCCTCATCAAAGGAAACACCTGTGATCGAGGTCATGAGGTCAATGCGGCGAGGAGGAAGACCGATCTGGTAAACGGTGTCCGACGCTTCGAAGTCCGATCTTGTGACCCCGTGCTGATCGAGCGGCGCTCCAAAGGCACGAAGGGCTGCTAAGATGCGGTTCGCATTGTCAGGCGTGGGCTCTACGAACACGTCCAAATCTCCCGTTGCGCGCGACAGGCCATGTGCGGCGAGCGCGTGTGCGCCGACGATGACAAATTCAACCTCGGCCTGCTGCAAGGACCGGAGCAGGTCGACGAAATCCTCGTTTAGCTCAGGACGATTCATGGCGCCGCACAAGGCACCCAGGCATGGTTGCTCGCGTGTACGTTGGCAATGACTTTCCTGACATCGCCCATGCGTCGAGCGTGAGCTGCCAGACCATGGCCACCCTCTCCGAAGGCGAGAACCCCGCTTGGGACGCCAGGTCATCTTCTGCGCCCAAACGAGACTTTACGATGGTCCATCCTACCCGAGCTCGCGCTCTCGCCTTCGCGTCGTCGGCCACATGTACAACATAGCACAACGCTGTTGCGGTTGCGGAAGCGGGCCTCGCAAACGATGATGTTGGTGAACCTCACCTGATTTGGTGGACACCCGAGTAAGCCCGAGATGACATGGGCCGGAGGGTTCATATTCCAGTCGAACATGCTCTCAAGGAAACGTCTGAATCGTGACCTTCACGCGTCCCAAGGCATCGTTGTAGACGACGACCGCGCTTGCCCCAAGCCCGCCGACCACGCCGGGGGACGAGGTGTTCGCCTCGATGGAACGGCCCGCCGGAATGGCCGGCGCGCCAAAGACATATTGCTGGAGAACGGCGGCGTTCCCATTCATCCAGTCTTGGGCAGCGATATAGACATTGCCTCGAGCGTCGCTGGAGATCGCTCCCTGCCAGGGCTGGAAGCTCATCACTCCCGGGATCGACTCCACCGCGGTCGGGTCGGAGGCCGGAAGCGCATAGAGGTCGGAGTCGGTATTTCCGGATCCGGCGACGTAGAACCGCGAGTTTGTAAAGGTCCAGTCCGAATACATGGTCGCACCGGTTGGGTTGATGACCGGGCCGAACGTCAGGCCGCCATCGGTGCTCCTGGCGAGGTGGAAATTGGGATCGTCCGCGACCAACCACACGTCGCCGTTGGCTGGGTCGACGAAGATGTCCATGAAGACGACGCTCGTGGAAACGGAAGCGCAAATGAACGCCCCGACGCCGTAATTGGTGTTTCCACACGCGGTAAGCTGGGAGATCGTGTCATAGCCCACATAGACGTTGGAGCCCAAGGCCGCGAGGGACACCGAGTTGTTGTGCATCGAGGCGATCGTCACGGCGCTGCTGAAGGTTTTCCCTGCGTCCGCGCTCGCCGAAAAGACGACATTGGATCCCGAGAACCCTGCGGCGTAGAGATGATTGCATGGCCCTGCCTGGAGCGCCAGCTCCGTCATGCCCGTGAAGCCAGGGATCGCGAGCGCCGGGGAGAAAGTTGCGCCTGCGTCATAGCTCGAAGCTACGTATCCCTGGCCGCCGCACATGAAGCCTGCGTAGATGAATCCATTCGCAGCCGCCGCGATCTTGCGTCCGGTATTCGATGGAAACACCGTGCAGTCCGTTCTCGTACCGCTGACGACGGCGGGCGCGGTCTGCAACCAGGGGTAGAAAGTCAGGGTATTGCTGGCCACTCCCTGGTCGACCCGCACCACCTTCACCTCGACGGGGCCGGTCAGGCCGCCCGGGACGACGACGGTCAGCTCCGTCTCGGTGGCGCTGGTCACGGTCGCCGGCACGGAGCCGAATGCCACGGCGTCGTTGCTGGCGACGGCCGAGAAGCCGGTCCCGTCGAGGACGATGGAATCGCCCACCGAAGCGATGGTCTCAGAGAGAGACGTGAGGGCCAGCTTCGCACATGCCGACGCCTGGCATACCTCGCCCGGGTTGCAGATCGTGCCGCACGCACCGCAGTTGACCCGATCGACCTGCGTGTAAGCGCAGTACGCAGAGCTCCCGGTGCCACACGGGATTGAATTGCCCGGGCAATTCACGACGCACATGCCATTCGAGCAAAACTGTCCAGAGATACAAGTCACGCCGGCATTGGCGCCCTGACAATCCCCCGAGGCGCCGCAATAGGTGTTGCTGGTCTTGGGATCGATGCACTCGCCGTTGCAGTCGATCATCCATGGTAGACAGCGGCCCCCGCTGGAGCAGACGATTTCGCACGACACAGGATCGAAGGCGCAGCCATCCTCCAGATCCGTTTCGGTGACACCACCAGTCCCGCAGTCACATGTGCCCGCAACAAGGGTGCAACCGCAGTCGAAACGAACATCGCCTGCTGCCGTATCGGCGGCTGTCGTGGCTGTCGCGCAGCTCCCGAAGCTCCACTGCTTGGGGGCATTCACGGTGTTGCAGAGGACATGGTTGGTATTCAGGCCTGGATTGAGGACATCGTCGGCGGACTGGTTCGGGAAGGCCTGCGTTGCTAGGTCGGTGGAGTCGTAGCAGGTGAAGTTGTGCGTCCCATCATTGAGCTGCGTTCCGCCACAATCAGGCGCGGAGAAGAGCGCATACGAGAAAGCCCAATTCGCGGCCGGAAAGTCCGCGGAAGGACAGAGGCCCGTGATCAATGCCGGGGCTCCATGGCTATCCACGAGACTGCCGTCCGCATTGAAGTTGAAACACGGGCAGGCGTTCCCTGCGTCCGTACCCGCTTCCACATCAGGGGTGAGCGATGGGTTGCACCGGTACTTCGGATCGGGCGCGGGGCGCGAGCCGCAGACGCGGACAGAGTTGCCTGTGAAATCGACCCCCGAAAGGGCAAATTTCATCGAGGCATTTCCGTTGCTGCCCGTAGCATCCTGGTTCGTCGAATTCGAAGAACACGCGAGAACCATCGCGGCGACAAGAGCCAGTGCGATAAAAAGGTGGTTTCTCATTGGGTCCTCGGCGTTGGCAGAGGTGCAATACGCGTTCCGTTGCCTCATTCATAAGCAATGCTAAGGTCTCTGAAATTCACCCGTTTTGATGGACTGATTATATCGCGATCGTGGCCTCGTGCGCTGTCTTCGAGTTTGCGCGGTACGAAAGAGCTTCCGACAAGAATCGCTGGGTCGTACTACCGATTGGTTTTTGGATGCTCCGCCTGCTCCCTCTTTTGTTGGTTCTCAGCATTCTTCCAGGTTGCAGCGCTCCGAAGAGTGCGCGCCCGCCAAACACCCATCCATCCAACAAGGCCCTGAAGACCGCGACCCCGCTCGTCTTGGTCGGCAGCAATGCTCCGCGCGACACCGCATGGATGCCGAACGGCGATGTCGTTGCGGTGAGCGATGGGCGACTCTGGCGGTTTCGCCCCGGCGACAAGGAAAACATCGTGCACATGACGCCCGTGGCCGCAACGAACGCGTGGTTGGTCACCGCCAAGAGCGCGGATCTGGCGATTGTGTTTGGCGATGAAAGCAAGGCCTATCCGTTCCGTGACGGCAAAGCCCTCGCGCCGTTCGACATCGGAACCTCTGGCACCTCTCGCACCGTGGACCTTTCGGAAGACGGGAGCGTCCTCACAGTCGAAGTTGCGCACGAGGAGGAGGACGGTTCCGTCGTCCGAACGGCGACGGCATACGACGTTGCGAAGAGAACGCGGGTGAGCACGTTCTCGACCTCTGGCGACAGGCTTCGTTACGGGCAGCTCTCACCGGATGGTGCATGGATGATCACGAACGAAGGTATCGTTGCAACGCGCGACGGCACTGTCGTTGTAGGATTTGACACCGACACGATGACCCTTGGGGGGATGTGGGTCGACGGCAAGGCCATTGTGTGGCAGGAGGGGCGGCCTGGAGAGGGATGGTTCGTCATCGCCGATCCACTGGTTCGCTCTTCCACGCGCGTGGACCTATGTAGCGACATGAATTTCAGCAGCGACATGGTTTTCGACCGCGCGATGAAAAGGGTCGTGTACCACTGCGAAGGGAAAATCTTCGTCGTCGAGATGGACGGTTCTCATCGCGCGTTCCAAGTGAACGCGCGCCACGGCAGGCCGACGCTTTTCTTTTCTCAAACGGGAAACGAACTCATTGTCGACTCTCGCAGTCCTTGGGAACAGTTCCAGAAAAAAGGCGATCCGCCCCTGCCCATCGACGCTGTCGATTTGGTGTCCGGCGCATCGCGAAGCCTCGACGCGCTGCCGCCTTTGCGCAACGGAGACGGGACAGTCTTCTTTCCACGTGGGCAGGGGCGTTGGCTGCAGGGAACCAAAAGCCCTGACGAAAATCTTGTCCTGTCAGGGGCGACCGTACTCGACCGCACAGCCCAGCACGACTTGGTTCGCTGGGGGCCACCCAACGTCTGGGGAGCGAAGTCGAATCTCGCGGCCTTCGTTCACGAAGGCGGGCTCGAGGTTGTCGCTGAAATGAAAGGGACATCCACCCTTCGCACCGTGCGCGTGGGCAGCGCGCCACGAACACCGCTGGTTGTCCCGCCGTTGTCACGACGAGCGCCGTGCAAGGAAGATCCTTTCGCCCCTCGCGCGATCGACAACGACAGAACGACGTTTCCGCTCATCTACCGCGATGGCCCGTGTGCTTGCGACGTGAATGGTTGCCATCCGTCGGACGAGTTCACGTATGCACGATACGGAACCAAAGCGCTCGTGTTGGGGGACTTCGTCCCCGTCAATGAAGACGGGACGGAGGAGGGGCCACCCCATCAGCCAGGGGACTTCGGAAACATCATCGACCTGGTCAACGCAGAAGGCCGCAGAACCAAAATGCCGATGACGTCTGATGCGGTCGACGCGGCAACATTTCTTGATGACGGCAAGACCGCCGTCTTTGTAAAAATAGGAGAATGGAAGAAGGGGGCTTCTAAGCTCCACAAAGTCGCGCTCGATACGCTCGCGGTGACATCAAGCTCGCTTCCCGAATTCGAGTTCGAAACCGTATGGGAGTACGAGATGCGAGACCCCGTGCAACGCTATGAACGGCCCTATGAAATACCCACTGTGCAAATCATGGTAACGGACAAGAGCTTTGTCGTGACCGAGGCGTCGACCACCATGCTCGAAGCTCGGATCTTCGAGCGCGGTTCAAACCAAGAACGCGCCGTCGTGTTTGCATGGCCAGGCCAGGCGATCGTCAAGCTCCCGAACGGTCGCATCGAACTCGCCGGCGATGTCGATGTGGGTGCGCTCGGCTGTCTCGATGCCGAGGGCAACCTTCACCCCTTTGCGACGTGCCGCGATCAGGTCGAAGTGACAGGAGCGTTCCACATCGAGTGACTTCTCAACGGTGTTCCGCCAGGTGCTGGTCGTGTAGTCGTTTGTTGGCCTTGGTATCGCCATGCGCGTACTGGGATCCTTTAGCGGATGTGACGCGAGGAGTTTTGCGTTAGGTGACAGTCGCCCATCGCATCTCGCTAGACGAAGCGAGTGGCATTGGGTGTATAGGAAGTTCGTTATGGGCTTTTCAGAAAAGATCCGAATGCCAAGCGCCGCCGAATCGTTGCCTGGGCGAAGCGAGCCCGTCTTTGTAGCTGGGAAACATGCCGTGCTCGGTACACGCATGAAAGCGCCGTGGCCGGAGGGAATGCAGATTGCGATGTTTGGAATGGGATGCTTCTGGGGTGCAGAAGAAAAGATGTGGCAACTCGATGGCATGTACTCCACACAAGTTGGTTATGCGGGAGGTTTTACTCCGAATCCCACATACGATGAAGTTTGCACCGGAATGACCGGACATGCGGAGGTGGTGCGCGTCGTGTTCAATCCGCAAATTCTAAATTACGAGAGTGTGCTCCGCGCATTTTGGGAAAATCACGATCCGACGCAAGGCATGCGCCAGGGCAACGACGTCGGCACGCAATACCGATCCGCCATTTATGTGTTTGATGAGGATCAAGCACGCATTGCGTCAGCGTCGGCCACGGCTTCTCAGAAAGAGCTGAACGCAGCCGGTTATGGCGACATCACGACGGAAATCACGAAGGCACCGATATTTTATTATGCGGAAGACTATCATCAGCAGTACCTCGCGAGGTATCCAGGCTAATGTCTACGCATCGATCGCTCCTCCGTCACGATTCGCCCACGCTGTCGGATTCGCGCTCGTCATTGGCTCTTGGCGAAAAAGGGTTTCGCCCATTCTTCCTTCTAGCCGCTGTTTTTGCTGCGTTCGTGCTTCCGCTCTGGCTCCTCGTTCTCGAGAACTTCACGGGGCTCAACGCCGAATTCATGCACCCGTACTGGCATGCCCATGAAATGGTGTTCGGCTTTTCCGTTGCGGTGATCACTGGCTTCCTCCTCACGGCCGTCGGCAATTGGACGCAGCGCGAAACCGTCGTGGGGAGGCCACTGCTCGCGCTCGCAGCGCTGTGGACTCTCGGGCGCATCGCCATCGCGCTCTCGTCGTTCGTTCCTCGCGGCATTGCCGCCGTGATCGATCTCGCGTTCATCCCCGCGCTCATGGTGGGGATCGGGCGAGCGCTCGCCCTTGCGAAGAACAAGCGCAATTATGTCATGCTGGTCGTGCTCTTCGCGCTATGGCTGTCCAATCTCGCCGCGCACGCTGGGGTGCTCGGCATCGCGGGCATGTCGGAGTGGCAGCGTCGAGGATCGATCGTTGGAATCGACATCGTCATTCTCCTGATTCTCGTCATCAGTGCGCGCGTCATTCCCATGTTCACGCGCAATGCCACACGCGAGGCGTCGATTCGTTCATGGCCTCGGTTCAACATGGCAAGCGCCATCTCGATGGTGATGTTCACGATCTGCGATATCGCGATCCCAACGCATCACATAACAGCCGCCTTTGCCGCTCTTACGGGCGTGGCCGTCGCCGCGCGGACCATTCCGTGGGGGACTCGCCACACCACACGCGATCCGCTTCTTTGGGTCCTTCACGTGGGCTCTTGGTGGATCCCAGTCGGCCTTTTTCTTCGCACAATTTCGTCTTTCACGTCCACGGTTCCGAGCGCTTCATCAACACACGCGCTAACCGTTGGAGCCATTGGCTTGCTCACACTAGGGATGATGGCGCGCGTGGCACTTGGGCATTCCGGCAGGATGCTGGCGGTGTCGCAACCTACAACGGTTGCATTCGTCGCGCTCACGGTTGCCGGGCTCGTTCGCGTCATCGGGCCGCTCTTCGAATCAATGTATACCGCATCTATTGTCGTTGCGGGCGTGCTTTGGAGTCTGGCCTTCGTGCTCTACCTCGTTGTCTATCTGCCCATCCTCATCGCGCCTCGCGTTGATGGCAGGCCAGGGTAAGAAGTCGCCCTATGGCATTGGGTTCAATTGAAGACCATCATCAAGCGGGAATACTGGGTAAACGAGGATACAATCCAATATTACAACGTGACGCTCGAGAAACAGCAGGAAGGAAAGGTGATCGAAAACGGCCCAAGCCCAATGGATGATTTCTCGTTCCAATACCGCGTTGGCAGAGACGATAAGGGGGATTACATGATGAATAACTATGCGTTCGAAGGCTCAAGAAATCCTATTACGGAGAATTCGGCGAAATACCGCAGGGCGGAATGATTGGGGCGCTTTTTATCCCGGCCATCATACCTTATTTGTCGAACAGGTTGCGCGCATATCACCGCACGAGTGGCAATTGGCGTACACGCACGCTGTGCTCCTCGACAGAAACCATCGCGCCTGCCTCCAGATCTCCCTCGCACATCGTAACCACGCGGTCGACGAAGGCCGCAAGCTGTGCGCCTCGCAGTCCATCAATCCGCACGCGCACCACCGACGGTGACGACGCATTCGATAGTGCAAGCGTCGTAAACTGGCGGAAGACAAGGACCCCAAGCGTGGACAGGTCTTCGGCACTCGCTCATAACCCGAAGGTCGTAGGTTCAAATCCTACCCGCGCAACCAGAACCTCACCCGCCCGTTCGCCATGTGCGGCGAGCGCGTGTGCGTCGAGCGTGAGCTGCAAGACCATGGCCACCCTCTCCGAAGGCGAGAACCCCGCTTGGGACGCCAGATCATCTTCTGCGCACAAACGAGACTTAACGATGGTCCATCCTGCCCGGGCTCGCGCTCTCGCCTTCGCGTCGTCGTCCACATGCACAATATAGCAAAACGCCGCCGCGGTTGCGGAAGCGGGCCTTGCAAAACCACATTTGCGCCCGGCGGCAACATGGCACTCACGCTCGCCAGACGATCAGCAAGTCCTTGGCCTGCACCCGGTCGCCGGGGTTGACCAGCACGCGCTCGATCACGCCGTCGCGCTCGGCTATCAAGTGGGTTTCCATCTTCATGGCTTCCAGCGATAGCAGCGTGGCACCGGCCTGCAGGTGCTGGCCCGCTGCCACCGGCACGGTGACGACAGCGCCGGGCATGGGCGCGCCGACGTGCAGCGGATTGCCAGCGTCGGCCACTTCGCGCGGAGCCGCATCTGCCGCGCCGGATCGCGCCACGCTGGTCATGCGCGACTGGCCGTTCATCTCGAACTGTACCTTGGCGCTGCCTGCTTCGTCATGGATGGTCTGCAAGCTCACAAGCAGCGTCTTGCCGGCGTCGATTTCCAGTGCCACCTCGTCGCCCGGCTTCATGCCGTAGAAGAAGGTCGGCGTCGGCAGCACGGAAACGTCGCCATGTTTTTGCTGGTGCCGGTGGAAATCGGCTGCGACCTTGGGGTACATCAACGCACTGGCCAATTGCCGGTCGTCCATCTCGTCCACGGTCATGCCGCCGGCCTGCGCAGCGCGGGCGCGGGCGGCTTGCAGGTCGACGGGCGGCAGCTGGTCGCCGGGGCGGTAGGCGACGGGCGGCTGGCTCTTGAGCACCTTGCGCGACAGCGCCTGCGGAAACCCGTCTGGCGGGAAACCCAGTTCGCCTTTGAACAGCGAGACGACCGATTCGGGAAACACCACTTCGTGCGCCGGATCGGCCACCTGGGCGGGCGTGAGGTCGTTGGCGACCATCATCAGGGCCATGTCGCCCACCACTTTGGAGGTGGGCGTGACCTTCACGATGTCGCCGAACAGCTGGTTGACGTCGGCGTAGGCCTGCGACACCTCGGTCCAGCGGTGTTCCAGCCCCATGGCGCGCGCCTGCACGCGCAGATTGGTGTACTGGCCGCCGGGCATTTCGTGGCGGTACACGTCGGCGGTGCCGGCGCGGATGTCGCTCTCGAACGGCGCATAAAAGCGCCGCACACCTTCGAAATAGGTGGACGCCTGGTGCAGTGCATGCGGCGACAGGTCGGGATCGCGCCCGGTGCCGACCAACGCGGACGCCATGGCCGACAGGTTGGGCTGGGCGGTGAGGCCGCTCATGGCGTCCAGCGCGCCATCCACGGCGTCACAGCCCGCTTCTGCCGCTGCCAGCACCGAGGCGGCGGCGATGCCGCTGGTGTCGTGGGTATGGAAATGCACCGGCAGGCCGGTTTCTTCTTTCAGCGCCTTCACCAAGGCAGCCGCTGCGCGCGGGCGGCAGACGCCGGCCATGTCCTTGATGGCGAGGATGTGGACTCCCGCCTGCTGCAGTTCGCGGGCAATGCCGACGTAATACTTCAGGTCGTATTTGCCGCGTGCGGGGTCGAACAGGTCGCCGGTGTAGCAGATGGCGCCTTCGCACAGCGCGCCGGCCTCGAGCACGGCGTCGATCGACACGCGCATGTTGCGCACCCAATTAAGCGCGTCGAAGACGCGAAACAGGTCCACGCCAGCGGTCGCCGCCTGCTTGACGAAGAACTGCACCACGTTGTCGGCGTAGCTGGTATAGCCCACGCCGTTGGCGCCGCGCAGCAGCATCTGAAGCAGGATGTTCGGGATGAGCGCGCGCAGCTGCGCCAGGCGCTGCCAAGGGTCTTCTTTGAGGAAGCGCATGGCGACGTCGAAGGTCGCGCCGCCCCAGCATTCGAGCGAGAACAACTGCGGCAGCGCGCGCGCATAGAACGGCGCAATGGGCAGCATATCGGCGGTGCGCATGCGGGTGGCGAGCAGCGACTGGTGCGCGTCGCGCAAGGTCGTGTCGGTCATCAGGACCGACTTGCTTGCCAGCATCCATTGCGCGAATTTTTGCGCGCCGAGTTCTTTGAAGCGATCACGCGTGCCGAACGGAATCGGCGCGGTCAGGTCCACGCGGGGCAGCACCGGCGTGGGAAACGGCAAATCAGGCATCTTGCGGCCTGCCATCTCCGGGTTGCCGTTGACGGTGATGTCCGCCATGAAGCCCAGTAGCTTGCTGCCACGGTCGCGCCGCTTGGTGAACTCCAGCAGTTCGGGCGTGGTGTCGATGAAGCGCGTGGTCACACTGCCGTCAACGAAGTCTGGGTGGTTGATGACGTTTTCCAGGAATCGCAGGTTCGAAGCCACGCCGCGAATGCGAAATTCGCGCAGCGCCCGATCCATGCGCTGCACGGTCTCTCTGGCCGTCGGCGCCCAGGCCGTGACCTTGACCAGCAGCGAGTCGTAGTACGGCGTAATCACCGCGCCGCCATAGGCCGTGCCGGCATCGAGCCGGATGCCGAAGCCCGCGGGACTGCGGTACACCGACAAGCGGCCGTAGTCAGGTAGAAAGCCGTTCTCCGGGTCTTCGGTGGTGATACGGCATTGCAGTGCCGTACCGTTCAGTCGGATCTGCTCCTGCGCAGGTACGCCGCTGGCTCCCTCGTCCTCGGTGATGCCGATCCGCCCGCCTTCGCTGATGCGCAACTGCGCCTTGACGATATCCACGCCGGTGATGAGCTCGGTGACGGTGTGCTCCACCTGGATGCGCGGATTGACCTCGATGAAGTAGAACTGGCCGCTGTCGGCGTCGATGAGGAACTCCACCGTGCCGGCGTGGGTGTAGCTCACCGCCTTCATGAGGTGAACGGCGCGGTCACACAAAGCCTGGCGCTGGGCATCGTCTAGATAAGGCGCTGGCGCGCGCTCGACCACCTTCTGGTTGCGGCGCTGCACGGTGCAGTCGCGCTCGAACAGATGCACCACGTTGCCGTGGCGGTCGCCGAGAATTTGCACCTCGACATGGCGCGCCCGCTGCACCAGCTTCTCGAAATAGACCTCGTCGTTGCCGAAGGCCGCCAGCGCCTCGCGCCGGGCCGCCGCCAGCGCTTCGGATAACTCCGCTTCGCCGCGAATGACGCGCATGCCGCGTCCGCCGCCGCCCCAACTGGCCTTGAGCATCACCGGGTAGCCGATGCCGCCAGCTAGCTCCTTGCACCTATCCAGATCCTGCGGCAACGGCGGTGTGGCCGGCATCACCGGCACGCCCGCCGCCACCGCGGCGTTGCGCGCCGCGACCTTGTTGCCCAGGGTGCGCATGACCTCGGGGCGCGGGCCAACCCACTCGATGCCGGCGGCGATCACCGCCTCGGCAAAGTCCGGGTTCTCCGACAAAAAGCCGTAGCCAGGGTGAATGGCGTCCACCTTGGCGGCGCGGGCGATGCGCAGAATGTCCTCGATGTCCAGATAGGCTTGCAAGGGCTTCTTGCCCTCGCCCACCTGATAGCTCTCGTCAGCCTTGGAACGGTGCAGCGCCAGCCGGTCCTCGCGCGAGTAGATGGCGACGGTACGGATGTTCATCTCCGATGCGGCGCGCATCACGCGAATGGCGATTTCGGAGCGGTTGGCGATGAGCAAGGATTGGATGGGCATGGCAAATGTCCGTCGACTGCAAGACTGTGCAAGCCGGCTTCGAGGCTTTGAAACCGGGAGTCAGCGCCCCAGTTCTTTCGCGGTGACGCCCGCAATGCCCCAGCTGTCTTTGGGCACTTCCTGAATCCAGACGCGCACGTTGGCGATGGGCGCCCCGGTGGCCTCCACCAGCGCCTGGGTGACTTTTTCGATCACGGCTTTTTTCTGCTCGGAGTTGCGGCCTTCGATGAGATAAATTTGTGCGAATGGCATGAATGACCCCTTGTCTCTATTTCAGATGAAGTCAGATGAAGCGCAGCGACACGCTGCCCATGCCCTGCGCATGCAGCGTGACTGCGTCACCCGCCGCGACGGCCACCGCTTCTGTAGCGCCGCCCGAGAGGATCAGGCTGCCGGCGGGGATTTCCTTGCCGCGCGCGCCCATGTGGTTGGCCAGCGCGGCAACTGCGGCCGCCGGATGGCCGAGCACGGACGCGCCGGCGCCAAACGCGAGCGGCACGCCGTTTTTTTCAAGCACCAGGCCGACGGTGCGCATATCGAGCGCATCGGGCCGCAGCGCCCGCCCACCAACGACGAAGCGCGCAGCCGAGGTGTTGTCGGCGACCACGCTTTTCGAATCGAACTTGAAGTCGCGGTAGCGGCTGTCGATGACCTCGATGCCGGGCAGCACGAAGTCGGTGGCGGCGAGCACCGCGCCGATATGGCAGCCCGGCCCTTTGAGCGCGCGCTTGAGCACGAAGGCGACTTCCGGTTCCACCTTGGGGTGGATGAGTTCCGAGGTTTTGACTGCGCCTCCCTCGAAGACGCTGAACGCATCGACGAGGAAGCCGAATACAGGCGTGTTCACGCCCATCTGGCGCATCTTGGCGTGCGAGGTCAAACCCGCCTTGAGGCCTACGACACGTGCGCCGCGCCCCAGTTTGCGCTGCAGGATGGCGTCTTGGATTGCGTAGGCATCGGCCCAGTCCATGTCCGGGTGCTGGTCGGTGATCTTGGGCGTGTCCTTGGCGCGCAGCTCGCAGTCCTCAAGGTGCTTGGCGAGTTGGTCAATGGTTGCTTTGTCGAGAGCCATGGCTGGGGTCCCCTTCAATCGGTGGCGATGGTCTTCAGGCCGCGCTCGCGTGCCATCGTCAGCGCGGCGTCTTCGATCATATCTTCCTGACCGCCAACCATGCCGCGCCGCCCCAGTTCAACCAGCAGGTCGCGCGCAGGGATGCCGTACTTCTTCTCGGCGCGCTTGGCAAACAGCAGGAATGAACCGTACACGCCCGCGTACCCCAAGGTCAGCGCGTCGCGGTCGATGCGAATCGGGAAATCCATGATGGGCACGACCAAGTCCTCGGCCACGTCCTGAATTTTCCAGACATCGACGCCTGTTTCGATACCCATGCGGTCGCACACCGCCACCAGCACCTCTATCGGCGTGTTGCCCGCGCCCGCGCCCAGGCCGGCTGCCGCAGCGTCGATGCGGTTCGCGCCCGCTTCAATGGCGGCAATCGAATTGGCGACGCCCATTGCCAGGTTGTGGTGGCCGTGAAAGCCCAGTTCGGTTTGAGGCTTTAAGGCTGCGCGCACGGCGGCGATGCGCTCGGTCACCTGCTCGGGCAGCAAGTAGCCCGCCGAGTCGGTGACGTAGACGCAGTTGGCGCCGTAGCCTTCCATCAGTTTGGCCTGTTTGACCAAGCCCTCGGCGCTGTTCATGTGCGCCATCATCAGGAATCCGACGGTGTCCATGTCCAGCTTGCGCGCCATCGTGATGTGCTGCTCGGAGACGTCGGCCTCGGTGCAGTGGGTGGCCACGCGGATGGTGTGCACGCCCAAGCCGTGGGCCATTTCGAGGTGGTCGACGGTGCCGATGCCGGGGATCAGCAGCGCCGACACCTTGGCGCGCTTCATCAGCGGAATCACGGCGCCGAGGTACGCCTCGTCGCTGTGGGCTGGAAAGCCGTAGTTGATCGATGCGCCGCCTAGGCCGTCGCCATGGGTGACTTCGATCCGCGGCACGCCCGCTTCGTCCAGGCCTTTGGCGATGGCGCGCATCTGGTCGAGCGTCATCTGGTGGCGTTTTGGGTGCATGCCGTCACGTAGCGTCATGTCGTGGACGGTGATCTTCTTGCCCTTGCGTGTCATGGTGCGGTTCCTTTCAAGCAACCATGGGTTGAAGTCGCAGGTTGCCGGCCAGAATTTCCTCGGCGAACATCTCGGCGGTGCGCGCAGCGGCAGCCGTTATGATGTCGAGGTTGCCGGCGTATTTGGGCAGGTAGTCACCCAAGCCCTCAACTTCTAAAAAGATGGAAACGCGATTGCCGTCGAATACCGGGCCATTGACCAGCTTGTAGCCAGGCACGTATTTTTTGACCTCGGCCATCATCTGCTGGATCGATTCAGCGATGCGCTTCTGATCGGGTTCGGTTTCGGTTAGACAATGCACGGTATCGCGCATGAACATCGGCGGTTCGGCGGGGTTGACGATGATGATGGCCTTGCCCTTTTTTGCGCCGCCAACCTTCTCGATGGCGCCCGCCGTGGTGCGCGTGAACTCGTCGATGTTCTTGCGTGTGCCAGGGCCGACGGAGCGGCTGGATACGGTGGCGATGATTTCGCCATAGGCCACCGGTTGCACGCGGCTGACCGCCGCCACCATCGGGATGGTGGCTTGGCCGCCGCAGGTGACCATATTGACGTTCATCTCGCGCTTGCCCACGTGCGCGGCCAGGTTGACTGGCGGCACGCAATACGGGCCGATGGCCGCGGGTGTGAGGTCGATCATCAGCGCGCCCTGGGCGTTGACTTTGCGCGAGTTTTCAGCGTGTACATAGGCGCTGGTGGCGTCGAAAACGATCTGCACGCCATCGGCGCGCAGGTGCGGCACCAGGCCATCGACGCCTTGGGCGGTGGTCTTGATGCCCATCTCCTTGGCGCGTTTGAGGCCGTCGGATTCGGGGTCGATGCCGACCATCCACACAGGCTCCAGCACCGGGCTGCGTTGTAGCTTGGCGAGCAGGTCGGTGCCGATGTTGCCGGGGCCGATCAGGGCGCATTTGATTTTTTTCTGGTTCATGGTCCTGGTTCCTAAAGATCAGATTCAGATAAAGCGTACAGAGCAGCCGCCAATACCCCCGATGCTCACGCGCAGGCTGTCGCCGGCCTGAACCGGAGCCATCGCTGCGAGCGAGCCGGACAGAATGACTTCGCCGGCTTCGAGCGAAATACCGCGCTGGCCGAGGGTGTTGGCAAGCCACGCCACGGCGTTCGCTGGATGCCCGAGCGCCGCCGCGCCCGCGCCGGTGGCGACGATCTCGCCGTTTTTTTCCAGCACCATGCCGCAGGTGCCCAAATCTACCTCGCGAGGATCGACCAAGCGGTCGCCAAGCACGAACACGCCGCAACTGGCGTTGTCGGCCACAGTGTCGGTGATCTTGATCTTCCAGTCGCGGATGCGAGAATCGACGATCTCGAAGCAGGTCATCACGCCTTCGGTGGCAGCGAGCACGTCGGCAGCCGTCACGCCGGGGCCTTTTAGGGTTTGTTTGAGCACGAAGGCGATCTCGCCCTCGGCCTTGGGCTGGATCAGCGTGCTGGCGACAATCGCCTCGCCTTCGTTGTAGACCATGCCGTCGGTAAGCCAGCCGAAATCGGGCTGATACACGCCGAGCATGCTCATCACCGCCTGGCTGGTGACGCCGATCTTCTTGCCGACGACGCGCTCGCCAGCGGCCAGGCGGCGTGCAATCAAGCGCTGCTGGATGCTGTAGGCGTCGTCGATGGTGATGCCGGGGTGTTGCTCGCTCAAGGGCGCAAGCGTGCGGCAGGCTTTGAGGGCGTCGTACAGCTCGTCGCCGAGTTTTTCGATGAGTTGGGGGTCCATGTTATTTTCTCTGGGAACGGTTCAGAGGTCTTCGTCCAGGAAATCGCGCACCAGCCGCACGAAACGCGTATTGTGTTCGATCTGCGTCCAGTGGCCGCATTGGCCGAACACGTGAAGTTGGCTGCGTGCGATCCACTGCGCCATCGTGAGCGATGTGGACAGCGGAATCACCTGGTCATCGCGGCCATGCACCAGCAGCGTCTGGTGCGGCAACGCGCGGATGGCCGCCTCCGGGCTTGTCATGGCATCGACCCAACGCTGGCGCGGTGCGGGAAACATCGCGGCGTACGACGCCTGAAAGCCCGGGCGAATGCTGGCCTCATAACGCAGTTGGGCCAGCTCGTCGGTAACGAGCGTGCGGTCATATGCAAACACATCCATGATGCGGCGCATGTTTTCGAACGACGGCGTGTAGCCCCACACCGCGTCCAGCCCAGGCGTAATCTCGAATGGTACGCCCACGCTGCCCATGAGCACCAGCCGCCGCACGCGCTGTGGCGCACGGATCGCCAGCGCGAGCGACAGCGCGCCGCCGAACGAGTTGCCAACGAGATCAGTGCGTTCGATATTGAGCGCGTCGAGCAGATCGAGTGCCTGCCGCAGCCAGCCTTCCATCGTATAGGTCATGCCGGGCACGCGCTCGGTAAAACCAAAGCCGGCCATGTCGGGTGCGATTACGCGTCGGGTTTTTGCGAACTCCGGCAGCACCGAGCGCCAGTTGGCCCAGGCGCTCACACCCGGCCCGGAGCCGTGGATGAACAGCACCGGTGCACCCGCGCCCGTGTCGTGGACATTGGTGTCGAAGCCGCCAGTGCGGACACTGCGCGCGATTTCCGAATTGCTCATCATTGGAATTCAAAACTTCAGCATCACGTTGCGTAACTCGGTATAGAATTCCAGCGAATGCACACCGCCTTCGCGGCCAATGCCCGACTGCTTGGAGCCGCCAAAGGGCGTGCGCAAATCGCGCAGAAACCAGGTGTTGACCCAGCACAGGCCGACCTCGATCTGGTGCGCCAGGCGGTTGGCGCGCGCAATGTCCTGGGTGAACAGCGCCGTGGCCAGGCCGTAGCGGTTGGCGTTGACCTTGGCCAGCACTTCTTCCTCGGTATCGAAGGGGCTGATGTGGCAGCATGGGCCGAAGATTTCCTCCGTAACCACGGTTGCGGTTTCCGGCAGGCCGGTCCAGATGGTTGGTTGCACCCAAGAGCCGCCTTGTAATGGCGCGGGCATGTCGGGAATGCCGCCGCCGGTGACGATGGTGGCGCCCTCGTCCTTGGCGGTCTGGTAGAGGTGGAGGATTTTTTGCTGGTGTTCCTTGCTGATGACGGGACCGATCTTGGTCGCCTTGTCCATGGGGTGTCCGGGTGTCATGGCTTCGGCGCGCGCTTTGAGCGCATTGACCAACTTGTCGAAGATCGGACGTTCGACGTACACCCGCTCTGTGCCCAGACAGACCTGGCCCGCGTTCTCGAAGCACGAGCGCGTGAGCGTGTCCACCGTGCCCTGGAAATCGCAGTCGGCGAAGACCACGGCGGCGTTCTTGCCGCCCATTTCGAGCGATACCGGGCGCACGCCATGGGCGGCGGCTTTCATGATGGCGCTGCCGGTTCGCGTTTCGCCGGTGAAGGTGATGCCATTCACATCCGGGTGGCTGGTGAGGAATTCACCTGCCGAATCGGGGCCAAAGCCGTGCACCACGTTATAGACCCCGCGGGGCATTCCCACGGTGTTCATGACCTCGCCTAGCAACGTGGCCGTGGCCGGGGTTTCCTCCGAGGGCTTGACCACGACCGTGTTGCCACAGGCCAGCGCCGGACCGACCTTCCAGGTCATGAGCAGCAGCGGCAAGTTCCAGGGGCAGATGACGGCGATGACGCCGCGCGGCACGCGCACGCCGTAGGATAGGGCCGTTTTGCCATCCGGCGTGCGCATGTTGAACGACTCGGTGGCCGTGCTCTTGATGGTGTCGATGAAGATCTGGAAATTGGCCGCGCCGCGCGGAATGTCCAGGTGCGAGGCCAGGTGGTGCGGCTTGCCGGTGTCGGCGATCTCAGCCTGTACGAAATCGTCGAAGCGCCGGTTGATCTCGCCCGCCACCGCATCCAGCAGCTTGCAGCGCTCGACCACCGAAATGCGCCCCCAGTCGCCTTTGAGAGCAGCTTTTGCCGCTGCGACCGCGGCGTTCACCTCGCCCTGTCCGGCTTCGTAGATGCGACCGATGATGCTGCCATCGACCGGATTAATATCGTCAAACGTTTTACCGCTGGCGTTCCTAACGCATTCGCCGTTGATGAAATTGAGAAATTCTTTCATGTTGTTGTCGCTTCCAGCCCCAGCGCCGCCAGGGCGGCTCGGGCACATAGTTCATCCTGTTCGGCGGAACCACCGGATACGCCGACACCACCAATGAGGACACCGGCCTCGCGTATTGGCAGGCCGCCGCTGAAGACCACATTGCGCGGGCGTTGCGGCATACCCAGGCGCAGCGCCTCATCGCCCTGCAGCGCGCCTAGCCACTGCGACGTGGCAAAGCCAAAGCCGGCGGCGGTGTAGGCTTTGTCGATGGCGATGTCCACCGAGTGCAGAAAGGCGCCCGGCATCCGCAGGAAGGCGGCGAGCACGCCCGAAGCGTCCGTCACCGCCGCATTGATGCGGATGCCCAGTTCCTGGGCCTTGGCGACCGCGGCGCACACCGCCGTGTTCGCCGCCTCCGCGGTGATGGCGCGTTGTTCTACGCTATGGGGCATGAGGCTCAAGTCACTACGCCAAGGAAGGCATCGTTGAGCTTGCGATCGTGATAGAAGATGCTACGGCCCACTTCCTCCCAACTCCACGTAATCGGGTGCATGTCAGGGTAATGGTCGTAGCCACCGGAGAAGGTTTCCAGCCGGTTGCCGCTGGGTTCGAAGAAGTAGATTGTCGTGCCCTGGGTGATGCCGTGGCGCGTGGGGCCCATGTCGATGGACACGCGGTTGATGCTCATGATGTCGGCCGCGCGCAGCACGCCTTCCCAGCTTTGCAACTGGAACGAGACATGGTGCAGCTTGTCGTCCTCGGCGTGGCGCACCATGGCGAGATCGTGCGCCTTGGCGCTGCACGTGAGCCAGACGGCCAGATCGGTCTTGCCGTCTTCCATCTTGACGCGCTCGACCAGCGTGAAGCCCAGCACCTCGGTGAACAGCTTGGTGCTGCCATCGAGATCGGCGCCGTAGAGCAAGGCGTGATCCATGCGGATCGGGCGGATGCCGGGGCCGCTGAGCACGTCCACCTCGGGATCGTTGTAGCCCATGCCATTGCCCACGTCCTTCTTCTCGGCGTAGAGCTCGATGGTGTGCCCCGTGGGAATCTTGAAGCGCACGCGCTCGCCGGTTCCCAGCAGTTCACCAGCGGGGATGCGTTCGGTCTTGACGCCGTAGGCATTCAACTTACGGTCGAAGTCTTCCAGCGTGGTCTTGTCCAGCACTTTGAAGGCGAAGAAGTCGATCCCCGCCTGGTCGGCCTGGCGTAGGATGATGGAGTTGTGGTCGCGTTCGGCGCGGGTCTTGAAGTAGGCGCGGCCTTGTTTGTCCCGGCCCATGGGGACGAGGCCCATGACGTCGGTGTACCATTTGACCGATTCTTCCAAGTCCAGCACACGAAGCTGTGCGTGTCCGGGGCGCAAGACGCCTGTCATTGCCATGTTGGTGTGTCTCCTGTTTCAAGCAGTGGTGGGGGGAAAGCAAAGCGTCGCCGACGTTACAGCGCCGCCATAGCTGGCGAGTGGCATACGTTTTTCTTCATCGCGCCAACGATGCGGAGGCGCAAATCGCTGCTGGGGCGGATGCAGCACGAGAGCACGCAGCCGCTGGCTTCTTCTTCGGCGCTGACATGGGCTCGGCTCATCACCCGCTTGGTGAACTGGCCTTCAATGACTTGTACCTTACACACACCACAGCCGCCCCGACGGCAGCCCACAGGAATGCCCTTGCGGCCTAGCGCTTCCATGCCTTCGAGCACGGAGCGCTCTTGCAGGCATCGGTAGCTCTCGCATGTCTCGGCAATGGTGATGGTGCGGTAGCTCGCCATGTCTGTTCCTTCGTCTTGTTGTTCCTTCAGATTTTTCTTCAGATTTTTTTGAACAGCGGGCTGCGCACCTGTTGCGCGTCCGCCGCCGAAATGAACTTCTCGGTGTAGATATCGCGCTCGAATAGGCGCCCCTGCATGAGGGTGGTGATGCAGGCGTCAATCATCTGCGGCGGGCCGCACAGGTAGGCCTTGTGGCCGCGAAAATCGTTGTTGAAATGCGCCTTGGCGGCCTCGTGAACGAAGCCGCGTGCGCCTCGCCAACCGCTGCCCTCTGGCTCGCCCGACAACGCAGGCACATAGGTGAAGCGCGGGTGCTCGGCGGCCAGTCGTTGGAGTTCGGCGTGGTGGTACAGCTCGTCCTGCGAGCGCGCACCGTTGACCAGCGTGATTGGCTTGTCGTCACCGCTGGCCGCCAGCAGATCGAGCACCATCGAACGCGGGCTGGAAAGCCCCGAACCCCCGGCCAAGAACAGATAGCCGAGTTGTTCTGCGTCATGCGCCGATGCCCGCACGAAAAAGCGCCCGTAAGGGCCGGACAGGCGCACGCGCTCGCCCGCCTTGAGTTCTTTGTGTACCCAACCCGTGCCCTTGCCGCCGGGCACGAGGCGGATGTTGAGTTCAATCTCGCTGACCCGGGCCGGACTGCTTGCAATCGAAAACGCGCGCGGCTGGTGTTCGCCGGGGATTTGCAGGTTGATGTACTGCCCAGCTTGAAAGGTCACGGGCGCATCGAGTTCAATCCATACGCCCTTGACGGTGGGCGTGAGGTTTTCGATGCGCGAAACCACGCCGGTGAAGTCCTGCACCGGCAGGTTCAGCGCATCCGGCTCCTCGTCGATCTCGGCCTCGATCACGGTGTCGGATTCGAGCGTGGCGCAACAGGGCAGGCATTTGCCCTCGTCACGTTCAAAGTCCATCAGCGCAAAACCGCTAGCCTCGCCGTGCTCGATCTCGCCTTCGGTGACCTGAACCTTACAAGAGCCGCACAGCCCATGACAGCAGGCGTGAGGTAGGTAGATGCCGGCGCGCAATGCGGCATCGAGAATGGTCTGCCCTTCTCCGACTTCGACGATCTGGCCGAGCGGTTCGATGGTGAGTTGGTGGCTCATTGGCAATCCGTTGATACAGAATCCATCTCGATGAATCCCGGACAGCCGTCAAAAGCAGGAGTTGCCCAGCCCGGTCAGCCCCGGCGTGCGAAAGCGGACTACGCTTTTGTGGCCCACGCCGTTTTCCACCATGGTCTTGCCCATGTCGGGCTTGAAGGGCTTGCCCGATAGGAACCACTCGGTTTTGTTCCAGTCGATGTGCTTGAAGTCAGGATGCGGACTGAACATACCGGGCAGCGCGTCCGTGACGAAATCGCCAAATTTGGTGGCGGGCGGCACGGGCACGCAAAAGGGCGCGCAGAACATCTTGTGATCTTCCCAGCCGATGTACAGCAGCGGTGCGGGAAACTTGTCGGCCCCGTCCTTGGGCGGAAAGTCGTAGGCGGCAACGGATGTGACGGACATGAGGGTTGTCTCCTTGTGTTCAATTGCCGGTGGCTTGCGTGCGCCAGGTCTCAAAGTTCTGCTTGTCCGGCGAGTCGGCATAGTCGCGGTTGTCGATGCCGTCGCTGATGCGGTACCAGCGCAGCACTTCCGCAAGCGGATTAAATCCGGGCTTGCCAGGATCGACGTCGGACGGGAAGCAGTTGCCCTGGTGAATCTGGTGCACGGGCAGCCAGCTCTGGACGTATTTTCCTGGCTCGAGATCGAAGATGCTCTTGCAGCCGTCAGAGCAGAAGTGATACTTTATGTTTTTGTAGTCGCTCTCGCGGTAGGCGATCTTGGTTGGGTCGTCCGGCTCGGTGAAGATCATCGGGATCTGGCAGATCTGGCACAGCATAGGCAGCGTGGTGCTGTAATAGCGACGCCCTTCGGCTTGCTCTCTGGCGTAGTGCGTCCACAGCGAGCGGTAGTACTTGTCGAAGGTGTCGGGGTACTTGGCTGAAAGCCATTCCATGTCTTTCTCGCTCGGCGCCCAGGTGTGGAACGGGGCAGCCATGCCGTAGCTGTAGAACGTGTTCCAGGCCAGGTGGCTGAGGTGATCCTTTTCCTTGCAGGCCTGTTCCCAGCCCTTGGGAACCTTGATGCCGTAGCGCGCCAGGTCGGCGAACAGCGCGCCGCCGTTTTGTTCGGCGTAGATTTCCCAAGCTTCCTTCCAGCTCATCACGCGCTTGGGCAGCATGTAATCCATCATCATCGCCACCAGGGTCAGCACGCGGTAGCCGCGCCAGAACCACTTGTCGATCCAGGCCTGCACGATGGGCAGGTTGGCCGGATCTTGTTCTAGGATGAATTTGATGACTTCCAGCCCCAGCGTCATGTGACGCGACTCGTCGGATTGAGCCGAAAAGCCGAAGGCCATGGCTCCCATATCGCCGTTGTAGGCCGCGCCGCTGATGAAGGGCACGAACAGCAGGTTGGTCAGCACGTATTCGAACGCGAAGCCGATGGCGATGATATACTCAAATGGCCCACCGCTCACGGCATCGTCGAAGAAGCTCTTGGGCACAGACAAGTACCACACGCGGTCATGCTGATGGCGCCAGTTTTGGAAGCCATTGTAATACTTATTGTAGTTGGAAAGACTATGAATCTGCGTCTGCGCATGGCGAATTTCGTCCAGACTCTGCATCAGGCAAGCCACGCGCGGGCCGGCGCCGGGGTACTGGCGGCCAATGTGGGCAAAGCCCCGGTGCGCCATGTATTCGACTGGGGTGATGCCCGTAAGAAACAACTTGAGCGCGTTGATGTAGCGCGCATCCGTGACGCCCAGATGGCCATTGTTCTGTGTGAAGGCGTCGATAATGGCGTAGAGCTTGCGCTCCTTCTCGGCCTGGTACTTCCAGTACGAATCCATCGTCATGCGGAACGGATCTTCGAACTTGTCCCAGTCATGAATCTTGATTCCCTCGTACTCCGTCAACGGGAATACATCCTTGACAGCCTGGTAAGTGGGTGTCCAGGCCAAGTCGCGCGTCATCAGGGTGTAGCGCTCCTTCAGGCCCAACTTCTTGCTAGCTTTCATATCCATAATCGGTTTTTTATTGGTTCCAGGTTAAACGGAATTCGTCGTCGGTTTCGTCGATGTTTCCCGACAGGGTAATGAGGTGCACCTGCATCTCCTGCAGGTCGAACTCGCGCCCGAGCTCCTGCTCGATGGTGCTTTTGCGGATCACCATGTGACCCGGCGCGTCGATCTTGACCATGGCGGGCTGCTGGCTGACGACGGCTTGCGGATTGTCGGCCACGATGGCGTCGATAATGGCGCGAGTTTCTTCGTTTCTCTGGAAGGCGATAAATACATTGGACATGCTGAGGCTCCTCGTTCAGGCGGTCAGACCAACCTTTTTCATACGCGCGTTGACGGTGGCTGCGGCGCGCGCCAGCGCCGCGTCGCCGGCATCGCCCAGCGCCAGGCGCGCCACCGGCGCCAGTGCCTCGAGCACACGGCCACGCCAATGGACGTACCACTCGCCCAGCAGGTCCTTGTTCGCAACGCCTTCAGCGGCTGTGGTCTTGATAACGGAGTCCACCCACTTGTTCGCGTCCTGGAACCATTCGGACTGAAAGCGCGTGAGCATCGACACGATGGGGCCTGCCTTGTCGCAGAGCGCGACGTCCACTTCTTTGTAGGCCAGCTCGAACAGAACGCCGTCCAGCACCACGTTCTGCGCCACGTACAGCTCGAACCAGTCTTTGACTACCCAAGTGTCTTCCACCAGGCGGCGCAGCGGCTGCCAGGTCGGCGCCTCTAGCCAGGCTTGCTTGCCTGCTTGCAGACCATCCTGTCCACCCAGCAGCAAACCCAGACGCGTGAGATACTGGGCAATGCCAAGCTGATCCATCGCCGCGAACAAACAAGGCTGGGTGATCGCCGTGCCGTGACCGTAAGCAGACTGGAAAGCGCCGTTCATGTTCGCGCCCCAAGCCACGTGGCGCAATGGCACGTAAAAATCCAGCGCTGCACGGCGTGCCACGCCATCCATACGTTCGGCCAAACCACGGGTCTCCACGAAGTCGAAGTCCGCCTCCGCTGTCTCCTGCATGCGGGCGCGCGCCTGGGCATACGCACCGTAGTAGAATTGACGTGGATCCTTGAGCGCGTACCAATCCTTCATCACGATGCGGGTGCGCGAGGGATCGAACAGCTCGTGCTCCGGATCCCAGGTGGGGCGGTAGTGGAAATTGGCTTGCGGTTGTACGTCTATCGTGCCTTCGATGTAACGCGAAGCCGGCTTGTCCGTGCCCATCCGCGCCGCGATGTTGTCGAAGGTCTGGCGCAGCGGCGTAATGCTGACAGTGCGCAGGTCGATTTGCATGAATTTGTTCCCTTTTAACCGGAAGAAATCTCAGAATTCGTGACGGAAGCGCCGTTCGCGCGCATCGCGCAGGCTCCATTTCCACTCGTTTTCGGCGTTGCCCTGACCCTGCTCCGGCAGGCGGTCATGCGTGGGTTCCACCCCCTGCATGGCGCAAAAATCCAAGAACTGCGGGCGCGGCATCACCATTTCAACGAACAGCCCGGGCTCGCCAATGGCGAACTCGAACTCGACCATTCCGCTGCCATGCTCCTTCACGATGCGGATGAAGCGACGCTGGACATCCCAGCGGTCTTCAGGAGCGGGAGGCACGGCGCTCATGGCGCATCTCTTTTTGCAGAACATGTACCAGAGAGCCTTCCAGGCAATCAGATCTCGATATTCCTAGAAAAACACCTGGATTTGCGGGTGGTCCGAACCACTCGAAAGTCTCTTTCACGACTCAATTCAGCAATTGAATCGCCTTGTATTGCAGTGCGCTATGATGATTTGAATCCATTGATGATGGCTTACTTGATCATTTGGTCAAGTCCACCTTCAGGGATGCCTCTAATCTGCGAAATCGATATTTATCGATAATTGAGCCTATGACGAACCTTTTCACCGCACCTTCGGATGCCGATCTACGGCGCCAGATTCAGTTCTCTCCGTCCGACGGGCGCATCTGGCTGGCTGGCCAGCGCATGGTATTGCTGCATGTCGCGTCGCTGGGCATCTTGCGCCGAGAACTGATTCGCACGCTCGGCTTGGCGGATGCCCGCCGCCTCATGCTGCGCGTGGGCTATGCCTCGGGCGAGCGTGATGCCATGTTGGCGCGCCAATTGCGCCCCAACGCCAACACCGCCTCGATGTTCAACGTCGGCCCACAACTGCACATGCTCGAAGGCTCCGTGCAGGTCACGACCGAGCTGCTTGATTGCGATCTGGCCAGCGGCCATTTCCACGGCATTTTCAGTTGGCTCCATTCATGGGAGGTGGAAACGCACCTGCGCGACTTCGGTGTGCAAAGCGACCCGGTGTGCTGGGTGCTATTGGGCTACGCCTCGGGCTATAGCAGCGCCTTCATGGGCCGCCCGGTGCTGTACAAGGAAGTGCAGTGCGCTGCCAGCGGCCACGCGCACTGCCGTATCGAAGGGCGCCCGGCGCAGGACTGGTCCGATGATGGAGAGTCCATGGCGAGCGACTACGAGGCCGGCGCCCTCGAGCCTTGGGATGGTTCGCGTTCCATTCCCGCCGGGTCCGTTCCCGTGCATGCACAAGAGTGGTCTGCTCCCCCAACCGACGCGCTGGGACCGCTTTTCGGGCGGTCGGCGAGCTTTACCGCCGCGGTCCAATTGCTGCGCAAAGCCGCGGGTGCCAAGATCACGGTGCTCCTCACGGGCGAAACCGGCGTGGGCAAGGAACGTTTTGCTCGCGCCCTGCACGTGCTCAGCCCGCGTTCGTCCAAACCCTTCGTGGCCGTCAACTGCGCGGCGCTGCCGAATAACCTGGTCGAATCCGAGCTGTTCGGCACCGAAAAAGGCGCCTACACCGGCGCCGATGCCGCACGCGCCGGGCGCTTCGAGCACGCACACGGCGGGACGTTGTTCCTCGACGAGCTCGGTGAGCTGCCCCTGTCCGCGCAGGCCAAGCTACTGCGTGTGCTGCAAGACGGGCGAGTCGAGCGCCTGGGCGCATCGAAGCCGCGGCAGGTGGACGTGCGTTTGGTGGCGGCCACGCACGTCGATATGACGGAGGCCGTGCGCGCCGGGCGCTTTCGGCAAGACCTGTACTACCGCCTCAACGTTTATCCGATCCGCATTCCTCCGCTGCGCGAACGCGTGGACGACATCGAACCCTTTGCCTTGCACCTGCTACGGCGCTTTGCCGAACTGCACGACAAGCGCGTCAGCGGTTTTACCGACCGTGCGCTGCATGCTCTGCGCCGCTATGCATGGCCAGGCAACATTCGCGAGATGGAAAACTTGATCGAGCGCGGCGTGATTCTGGTCGATGCCGGTTCTCCCATGGATGCCGTGCAATTGTTTCCGGATGGCACGCACATCTGCACCGCCGCGCCTGCGCATACCCCGCAAGCCTCGGGTCAGCTTGGGCAGGTCCGTCCGCCAGCCGCGGGCGAGGCGCTGATCAACCAATTGCTCGCCGTTCCGCTCGACCTGCCCGCGCTCGAAAACCACCTCATCGAAGAAGCCGTCGCGCGCAGCCATGGCAATCTGGCGGCGGCGGCGCGGCTGCTCGGCCTGACACGTCCGCAAATCAGCTATCGCCTCAACAAGATACGGGAGACCTAGAACGTGGCCAAACGCAGCGTTTTGCTCTCCATCGACAAGCTCGCGCCATCGGCACGCACCCTGATCGAGCACGCTTACGAGAAACTGCGCGAAGACATCATCACCGGTCGGCTCGTAGCCGGTGAGAAGCTGCGCGTGGAACATCTCAAGGATTGCTACGGCGTCAGCGCGGGCACGTTGCGCGAGGCCATTACCCGGCTGGCGAGCGACGCGCTCGTCGTTACCGAAGGCCAGCGCGGTTTTCGCGTCGCCCCCATTGCGCTCGAAGACTTGGAGGACATCACGCGCCTGCGCGTGCAGATCGAGATTGAGGCCTTACGCCAATCCATCCGTAACGGGGGGCAAGTCTGGCGCGAGACGGTAGAGCAGGCCCACGCTGCCATCTCCGCCGAAGAACCCATCGTGCCCGAGCGCCGTCGCTTGTGGGAGTCGCTCAACCTGCGCTTTCATGACGCCCTTCTTGCGGGCCGCGAATCGCCGTGGACGACGCGCGTGTTACACCTGCTCTCACGCCATTCCGAGCGCTACCGCTGCTACGCGATGGAGCTGCCGGGTATGATCCGGGACGTGCATGCCGAGCATACCGAAATCTTTAAGTTTGCCATGTCTGGCCAAGAAGCGCGCGCGGCCCTGGCGCTGGAGGCGCACATTTGGACCACACCGTATCTGCTGCTCACAGCGCTCCGTGAAGGGCGCGTGCAATTGCCTGGGGTAGGGGATCAGCCTTGTCGGACCGGTAGCAAACCAGTATTTGCTGTAGTGACGGGTTTGCCCATTCCTTGAAAAAAATGGCAAACCAAAGACCGAATGCCAAGCGCCGCCGAATCGTTGCCTGGGCGAAGCGAGCCCGTCTTTGTAGCCGGGAAACATGCGGTGCTTGGTACACGCATGAAAGAGCCGTGGCCGGAGGGGATGCAGATTGCGATGTTTGGGATGGGATGCTTCTGGGGTGCAGAAGAAAAGATGTGGCAACTCGATGGCATTTATTCCACACAAGTCGGTTATGCGGGAGGTTTTACTCCGAATCCCACATACGATGAAGTTTGCACTGGAATGACCGGACATGCGGAGGTGGTGCGCGTCGTATTCAATCCGCAAATTCTAAATTACGAGAGTGTGCTCCGCGCATTTTGGGAAAATCACGATCCGACGCAAGGCATGCGCCAGGGCAATGATATCGGCACGCAATACCGATCCGCCATTTATGTATTTGATGAGGATCAAGCACGCATTGCGTCGGCGTCGGCCACGGCCTTTCAGAAAGAGCTAAACGCAGCCGGTTATGGCGACATCACGACAGAAATCACGAAGGCACCGATATTTTATTATGCGGAAGACTATCATCAGCAATACCTCGCGAGGTATCCAGGCTAATGTCTACGCAGCGATCGCTCCTTCGTCACGATTCACCCACGCTGTCGGATTCTCGTTCGTCATTGGCTCTTGGCGAAAAAGGGTGCGGCATTGCCGCCGCGATCGATCTCGCGTTCATCCCCGCGCTCATGGTTGCCGGGCTCGTTCGCGTCATCGGGCCGCTCTTCGAATCAATGTATATCGCATCTATTGTCGTTGCGGGCGTGCTTTGGAGTCTGGCCTTCGTGCTCTACCTCGTTGTCTATCTGCCCATCCTCATCGCGCCTCGCGTTGATGGCAGGCCAGGGTAAGAAGTCGCCGGAGAGTTGGCCCGGCGCTGCGCGGATTGGGACGATCGCGAAATGCTTCGTCGAGCATCTGTTTTTTTGCTTGTCGCGTTAGCGCTGGTCGGCTGCTCGTCCTCGACCATGAACAGCGCACCGAGCACACCCTTCTGGTTAGAAGAAACTAGCCCGGAGCCGCAGACGGCGGCAGTGATCGGTTTTGCCCGAGCGCAGGTCGGAAAGCGCTACTGCTGGGGCGGCACCGGGCCCGACTGCTTCGACTGCTCGGGTCTCGTGCAGGCCGCGTGGCGATGGGGTGGCGTGAAGCTCCCACGCACCAGCACGGCACAAGGGCGATCGCTCAGTAACGTGCCCTTCGAGCAGATGCGTCCTGGCGACATCCTCTGGTGGCACAACCACGTTGGTCTTTATATTGGCAACGGGGAGATGATCGACGCCTATAACGCACGCGCGGGCGTGGTCCGGCGTCGCCTCTCCGTTCCGCAGCGCGTTCTCCGCGTCGTTGCGCCGAGGCCTCATAGTCTCGACGAGCTGCGCCAAACCTGACTAATGCAGCTTCGCCTAGTGCAGCGGTTTGCCCAATTGTGTCGAACAAGGCGATGCGCTACGTGGATCGAAACGGAGGAAGATCTTGGGAACCAAAGGACGCGAAATCGTCGGACTCGATGTCGAGCATTTGCTCGAGCTTCTGAACCAGGCCTATGCCAGCGAGTGGCTCGCCTACTACCAGTACTGGCTTGGAGCAAAACTCATCAAAGGGCCCATGAAGGACGCTGTGGCTGCGGAACTAAATCAACACGCCATCGAGGAGCTAGCCCACGCCGCGCTCCTTGCTAACCGAATCATTCAGCTTGGTGGCAAGCCGGTGCTGACTCCCGAAGGTTGGGGCAACGTGAGCCCGTGCAAGTACGATGCGCCCAAGGATCCATACGTGGCCGTGCTGCTCGACCAGAACATCGCTGGTGAGCAGTGCGCCATTGCAGCCTACAAGGACCTGATGGACGCCACCAAGGACAAGGACATGGTGACGTACAACCTGGCGCTGACAATCCTCGAGGATGAAATCGAACACGAAGAAGATTTGCAAAGTCTGCGTGAGGATCTCGACCTCATGGTCGAACGGGGCAGGAAGTAGGGCGCGCTTGCGAAGGTCGCTCGCGACGGTTTGCACGCGCGCCCTAGCGACTTATCTCAGTAACAATATGGCTCCTGACAGGATCGCCGCAAACGCGATAAGTGCTGCCCCCCAGGCGGCATTGGCTTTGCGCATCTCCATAAAAAAGAATGCCACCAGCAAGAACTTCATGACCGAAAGCACCACGACAACGGGTGCAAACCGAGGGTTTCCTCGTTCGAAAAAACCGGATGCAGACGTCAATCCTGCCAACGCCATCAACAAAACCCAGGTTAGGTGTATGGATCGTGCCATGGGCGTAGGGATCAAAAAACGAGATACAAAACAGGGAATAGGAACAACCAGATCAAATCGCACATGTGCCAGAAAGCTGCGCTGGCCTCCAAGCTGTCAAGCGCGCTGGCGTGCTCGCTGCGCCCGTGGGTTACATACCATCCGAGCAAAATAACCATACCGGCAACCACATGCACCAAATGAAAGCCTGTGAGAAACCAGTAAAAATCAAAAAACGTGTTCGTGCCGATGGTGTAACCTTCAGCTATCTTGTGCGAATATTCAAATGATTTGATCGCGATGAAAACCAATCCGGCAGCGAGCGTCAACCCCAAGAATCGATGGCTCGCTGCTGCTTTCCTGTTACGAAAATTGTGTACACACAAGGCCATAAAATATCCGCTGGTGAGAAGCACCACGGTATTGACTGACCCTTTGACGGCATCCAGTTTCGCTGCAGAATCATGAAATAAAGACGGTTCCTTATGGGCGCTGAACATCATAACGATGATTGCGGCGCCGAAGGTAAAAAGCTCCAAGGATATCAACATCCACAGGAGGATTCCTCCGGGTGGATAGAGAAAGTGCTTATGATCCGGCGGGTGAGCCGGAGTGTCGATGCTTTCTGCGCTTTCTGCTGTAGCGGAACGGTTCATGTCATCGCTCTTCCATCACCACGCCGGCCGAAAAATGAAACGATAATCAACGGCGCGGACGTTGCCAAGACGTTCGAGCCGACCTACTGCGTGGAACCGTGGGCTTGATGCACGTCAAGCGTCGAATGTCAACAGCAAAACCACAAGAAGCAGGCCGCTTTCAGCAGCCTGCTTCTTGGCGACCCCAGCGGGAATTGAAAGCGTACAAATCATTGATTTCACGAAGAATTCGGATGCGGTCGGACCAACTGAGTCGACTCGAGATGACGTAAGTGCTCGAGTCGTGGTCGACACTGGCCCAACACTTGGGCCAAGTGAATTGCTAGACACACATGCTGCCGTCGCCCCTCTCGAAGAGGCGCTCATGCTCGCCGCGAAGGCCGGTCGATGGGATGTCGTCGCGCAGCTCGCCAAGGAGCTTGAAGCACGCCGACTGGCGAGTGCAGGCAACATCGTTGCGTTCGAAGGGCGACAGCGGAAGCGATAGGCTCGAAGGGGGCGGCCGACGTTCCTGGCAGGACCCGGCCGCGGGACGCCTGAGGAGCTCGTCAGCTCGCATCTTGGGCATTTTCCCCAGCCGGCGGCGATATCGCGTGGCCGTCCCCGTTGCCTCCAGGGCTTCGTCGATCCATGCCGGAGAGATATGTTTCTCGAACGTGCTGAGCGACTCTGCGCTCGGGCAACTTGCGGGCTCGTCAAGGGTCGCCTCTTCCAGCATAATGGAGCGCCATCGGGTCTCGTGGCCCGACTCGATGCGCGATCTCGAACGGCTCTAGGCCGTCGACGTCACGCTCGATGGCTGTCGCTACCAGTTACGCACCGATCTGGTTGGCGCCACGTCCGAGGCTTTTGCTGCCGCAGGTGTTCGGCCACCGCGCGCGGTGTGTAGGCTCGGCGACAACCTCGCCACTTGTCGTGCCTAGAGATTTTTCGTGCGAGCTAAATACGCGAAATCGCCTGGTTTTGCAAAACCTGCTGTCGAAAATGAGTATAAATCGCATCGAATACCTCTTTGGGGAGGATGGGACGCATCCGACGACTAGACGCTTATCCCATCAGCCACCGAAACAATTACCTAAATGTCGCTTACCAGGTGTAGTTCGGAAGAGGCTTTGGCGCGGCGTCGTGCTGGGATGCATCCGCGCCTGCGTCAGTCACCGTGCCCGCATCAGTACCCGTTCCAGAATCCGCACCTGCGTCGGTTGTGACTGATGCGTCGCGGAAACAGAATTTGATTGCATACAGCGGAAGTTGCATGTCTTGGTCGTCCGGATTTTTTGGCGGGAATAACCTCTCTCCATGCGTCGCCGCAGGGTCGTAAGAGAAGACGTCCTGCCTCAGCGCATCTCCGTAAACATAGACAACAGCAATTGGGGTGGTTGCCAACCAATCGAAGTATACGCCGTCCGAATTGAAGATAGTCGCCGTCCCTCCGTTGCCCAAGTTGAGGGTGCCGTTCGCGCCGCCAGACCACGTTGCCGAATAGAGAACGTCGTCGCGGGATGCTACGCCAGAGTTGCATTCTAGGTCTCGAGTTAGTGACTGAACAACCCCATTCCCGCTCGGCTGAGTTTCCAACTGGGCGTCGGAGCCCTGGCTGGCGCACGCGCCAATTCCAACTGCAGATGCAACGGCCATGGGGACAATATGTATGAATCGCATCGAAATACCTCTCTCGGGGAAGAGGGGACGCGTCCGACGACTAGACGCTTATCCCATCATCCACCGGAACAATTCCCTAAATGTCGCTTACCAGGTGTAGTTCGGAAGAGGAGGCTTTGGCGCGGCGTCGTGCTGGGATGCATCCGCGCCTGCGTCAGTCACCGTGCCCGCATCAGTACCCGTTCCAGAATCCGCACCTGCGTCGGTTGTGACCGATGCATCTCGAAAACAGAATTTGATTGCATACAGCGGAAGTTGCATGTCTTGGTTGTTTGGGTCCTTTGGCGGAGATAATCCCTCTCCACTTGTCGACGCAGGGTCGTAATAGAAAACGCGACCTTGTACCGCATCTCCGCGAACAATGATCATGGCGATCGGAGTCGTTGCCGACCAATCGAAATATACGCCGTCCGAATTGAGGATGGTGACGGTCTCTCCGTTGCCCAAGTCGAGGGTGCCATCTGCACCGCCAGACCACATTGCCGCGTATAGGATATCGTCGGGAGATCGAGAATCTGTATCGCATTCGGTGTCTCGAGTAAGTGACTGGACAACCCCATTCCCACTCGGCTGAGTTTCCAACTGGGCGTCGGAGCCCTGGCTGGAGCACGCGCCAATGCCAACTGCAGATGCAATGGCCATAGGTATAATATATACAAAAGTACTGTCGAATCGCATTGAACGACCTCGCTTTCACCCCCCTTTCTGCAATTCACTCGCCGGAATATTGCGGCCGCTGTGTATTGCACGATGTGGCGTCGAGGTGCGCGCCCTAACCGCTTTGCAGTGCCATTTTCCCATTTTCCCCGATCGCAATGCGGTAGGTCTTGCTCACGAAATGCCAATGACCCTTTGGTGCGTATTTTCCATCGTGACGCAATGTCACTCATCGGCATCGGCCTTGGGCGGTCATGAAGCGACGTTTTCATTCGTCTCCACTTCCGCCCAGGCCGATCTTTTTTGCATAGATTCACGTCCGCGACTTATGATCTCATTGCAAAGAAAGATTCTCGTAAGAGCTTCAAATTAAAGAATCGCTGCGCGCAACTTCTACCATGTTACGGCGTCGATATAAGCTGTACCGGAATATGCGCCAGTGGTATTGAACTCCACCCCCATAGAATCA